>Ga0325410_1005275_pt1 | contig 14298 bp, 6 predicted proteins | sample PopdelMetagenome_16_FD_206182 | JGI IMG/M metagenome (GOLD analysis project Ga0325410, IMG submission 206182) | Populus deltoides microbial communities from Bellville, Georgia, United States - Xylem-PdIQD-R3 | ecosystem: Host-associated > Plants > Phyllosphere > Stem > Wood/Secondary xylem... | reverse complement strand
CATTCGCATCAGAAATCTGTTTATATTATATAATATATCTCTTTGATCTTTTCATAAACTCAGTATATAGGCTGGAAACCTGTGACCCGATCTTTGAGATCATTCTCAGGTATAACAACGCCACGTATTGAGTATTATTATTATTATTATTACTATTACTATTAATATTATTATTACTGTTACTATTATTCTTGTTATTGTTGTTGTTGTTGTTGTTGTTGTTGTTGTTGTTGCTGCTTTATTAATTATAATTTATACAATTAACCTCTCTATGGTTCGACCCCGGTCTTGCCGGGTTATTTATTACTGTGACACTCCTGCACTTGGGATAAGACATCAACTCTTTGATCGTGTCAGGTGTGATGTTAATTGTATGAAATTTTGAAGAAGTATTCATGACTCTTTTAGTCTAGGTTCGGCCTCCACTGTATAGGAGAGGGTTGAACTTGTTGCTTTGAATTGTTGCTAAAATTATGTTTCATTGTGTTATATGACATGTTTTAGGATTGTATGAGATGACATGCTCGCGCGCTGTCGCGGGCTTATAAAACAAATGCACTTGATAGTGTTATAATTGTGAACCAACGCTAGATAAATAATAGAAACTAAAGGTATGATGGAGCAAATATTTCATGATGGAAAAAAAAAGTTGTGTTGGTGATCAAAAACTTAGAGACTGAACAAATTAATTTGTAGCAATCTACAGTATTTTGTGAGGAAAAATACAATGCTTTCGCTACATAATTTAGCTTTTCTGTCAATAAAAAGCAAAAAAAAATTACAAAACTAAATTCTCTACCAACTTAATATTAAAAAAAAAAACCAACAAAGATGATTTTGAAAGGAAAAAAAACCCATGAGGAAAAACGTTGTAGCAATGGACAATGCTTTATGAGGAAAACTATAATGTTTTCCCCAATAAAATAAAATAAAAAACCATTTAGAGAAATATTGTAGCAATCCACAACGATTTGTGATAAAAACTACAATACTTTTCTCATATGATTTAGCTTTATTGTAATTATAATTCTTAACCAACTCAATATTAAAAAAATTCGACAAAGATAATTTTGGAAAAAATCATAAAAAAATCATATGGGAAAACACTACAATAATTCATAGTGTTTTAAAGAAAAACAATTACAAAGCTAAATTCTTAATTAGCTCAATATTAAAAAAATTGATAGAGATAATTTTAGAAAAAAAAATAACAAAAGAAACACCAAAAAAAAGAAAAAAATCATGTCGGAAACATTGTAGAAATTCACAGTGTTTTGTGATGAAAGCTACAGTGCTTCCCCACATGATTTAGCTTTATTTGTAATGATTTGTAATTGTAATTCTCAAATAACTCAATATTAAAAAAATAAAATTGACAAAGATAATTTGAAAAAAAATTATATAAAAAAAAAACCATGTGCAGAGACATTGTAGCAATCCATAATGTTTTGTGAGAAAAGCTACAATGCTTTCCCCACATGATTAAGCTTCATTACAAAGTTAAATTCTAACTAACTCAATATGGAAAAAAAAATCGACGAAGATAATTTTGGAAAAAAAATTACAAAAAAAGAAAACACAAAAGAAATTGAAAAAAAAACCATATGAGGAAAAACTGTATCTATGCATAGTGTTTTGTGAGGAAAAACTTGTATTTACCTGTAATTGCAATTCTTAACCAACTTACTATTTAAAAAATAAAATTGACAAAGATAATTTTAGAAAAAAAACATAACAAAATAGAAAAAACCATATAGAAAAAAACATTGTAGCAATCCATAGTAATTTGTGAAGAAAGTTACAGTGCTTTCCTCACATATTGTAACTGTAATTTTTAACTAACTCAATATTAAAAAATAAAATCAAAAAAGAAAATTTCGGAGAAAATCATAAAAAAAATGCGGAGAAACATTGTAGTAATCAACATGTTTTAAAGAAAAAAATTACAAAATTAAATTTTTAATCAGCTCAATATTAAAAAAATTAACAAATATAATTTTGAAAAATAAACAAATAAAATAGAAAAACTATGTGGGAAAACACCACTGCAATCCACAGTATTTTAAAGAAAAAAAATTATAAAGTGAAATTTTTAACCAGCTCAATAAAAAAAAATCGACAAATATAATTTTGAAAAATAAAAAAATAAAATAGAAAAACTATGTGGAAAAACACCGCAGCAATGCACAGTATTTTAAAGGAAAAAAATTACAAAGCGAAATTTTTAACTAGCTTAATATTTAAAAAGTAAAATCAACAAAAATAATTTTGGAAAAAAAAGAAAAAATAAATGCAAAAAAAAAGAAAACAGAGGAAAATTGAAAAAAAAAAGAAATGCATTATGGATTACTGTTGTAATCCATAGTGATTTTGGGTGTGGGGGAATAGTAATTCCCCCACACCATTTAGATGTATGTATAATATGAAGAAAAATGCATGAAATTTTGAAAAGGGAACCTTTGGTTCTTTAATCCTTAAAGGGTAGGTTTGACCATTGGATAATTAAAAGGAGAGAATGATTCTTTTGTGTAAAAGTTGTGTGAATAATAATTGAAAATGATTTTGACATAATAATTAATGGATTTGAAATAAAAAGAACAAAAAGGAAGCCATAACTTGTATATGCTTTGGTTTGGCTAAAGTAAAGGTAAGGGGGTTTTGAGTTTGTTGTTTCAATGTTTCATAAGGGTTGTGTTGAATTGTAATTATAATGTGTTTAAATGAGTTCGTTAAGAAAATATATGATAAACTTGAATGGAAACTCAAGGAATTATTCCTTGAGGTTTCAGCTAAACTAAAGAAAATGGGGGTTGACATGTTAAATTTTGTTTTTTAGTGTTTAGACATATATTATAAAGTATTTTAGTTGTATTAAAATAGGTTTCAATAATGGAAGATAAAGGGCAACCTAAAGTTACCCATGGAAGGTCATTCAGCTAAAAGCCATTTTAGAGGGAAAGACCAAAACTTGTCTTAAGATTTCTCTTAAAATTAATACTATAGATCAATATGAGTGTGTTTAAATTGAGGTTGAAGGAAAAAAAATGGTGTGTAGAACCTTTTAGACATAGTCAATTACATAAAAAAAAATGACAAGAAACATGCTGAAATTTTCATGTAACTTTCATATTTCTAAACATCATATCTGAGTATAATGGGGAATTTTTTTTTTTTTTGCAATATGTCTAACAATACATCTCATTATTGATTATTTAGTTTACCAAATTTATAGCAGAGTTTCCCCCATAACTTATACATTTTCTCAGTTCTTTTCTTATCCTCTTGGGCAATACAATATCAAATAATTCTATTATATACACATAGTAGCCTTCGGTCACCCACTAATTCAATTATTTCTTAATTTGATTCTTTCACAACGCTTCTCACAATTCATTTTATATTCTTTCCATTTCTTATTTACTTAAAATATACGTGTGATGGCTATACACACACATACACATAACAAAAGAGATGCAATAACCAAATGCTAGAAATACAATCATACCATTTAGTATATTTCAAGGTGAAATTATTAACATAATTTTAAGTATTTATAGTACATAAAAATAAATATTTAACAAAATTATAAATAGTGAAACGACACAATCAATGCTGGCTCACTTCGTGTCATAGACCTACAACATATATAGTATTATAAGAGTTATTAGTTATCAAGAAGACTTATGCTCATGATTTTTTTATAAGGGAAAGGAATCATTATGTCAATTAGCACTTTTAACAATCCTACTCAAAACATTCAACTCAAGTTCAATAATATCCCAACTCATATGACAATACTCATGCTCATCATTGCAACTAAAATAACATTACAAATTTAACATCTAGCCATAAAATGCATGTACATGATTTTTCATAAGGAAAAAGAACAATATGCTTTTCCATAATTCTTTTAGCATCAATTACATCATATATATATTGAATTACGCACTAGCTGTTATGACGTCTAAGTTTATATTTATTACTTTTAACATTGCCTTGATGACGAATTATGTAATACATTCAAATCTAAGGTTGCTGATTATACGTCACATGTAGCAACTCATTTTCTTAATTTTTGATTCCCCAATCAATAATTAATATTTCATTTTCTTAGTTACCGATTTCCTTGGGTACAATCCTTGAAGTAACCATATGTATTAATTCTATGTTTACTCACCGTCACTACTTAACATAATTTGTTTGTAATATTACCATATTTTCTATTTTCTAGGTATCACAACCGTTTGTTACATAGAAACGTCTTATTTCGTTTCGTTCCCGTTCTTCATTTCCTTCTTTTCGAATCCAAGGGGGACTTCTTTGGCTGACCTAATTGGTGCTTTCGTAGCGAGGAATACACTTCGACTCCCTTTATCCCAGACAGAATGAAGCTTTCACACTCCTTCTCTATAGTCAATCCATATCACCCTATTAAAATTTACTTTGACTTAGTAATACATCAAATGATATTATGTCTTAAGTTGCCAATCAACCTCCCTTGTCATATATATTTTTAAACATCGATTAATGGTCTTAGACAATGGTTTCCATTATACAATCGATGATAGTTTCAATAGTTTCCATTATTTGAAAACAACAACACTAAAGTTTCTACTCATTGGAAACAACAATACAATGGTCTTTATTCAAAACAAAGGCAACCACATGAATTCTTTTTTTTATTAGGGACAACGAGGAAGTAACTTTTGTTACCCATAATTTAATTTAAAGAAATTGTCAACTTAAATAGAAGCATAGGGAAAGGAGAATCTAAATCATCATCATATAATTAACCAAATTGTATTTTGCTTCCTTGGTCATCATTCTTTTAGGCAACTAAACATCAAAAGTTGTCACATTCATATATATTGATAATTAATCGTCCAACTATCAATTTATATATTGTCTTTAGTCACTAATACTGCGGTCATTAAGTATCGTTCTTTTCATATCCTTAGTCACCAATACTGCGGCCACTAAGTATTGTTCTTTTCTCATCCTTAGTCATCGATACTATGGTCACTATGTATAATTCGGTCATCCCCTCGTGGATGCCAATAATTCTGGCAAACCCATTTAATTGCCAACAAATTCAGCTATTAATATCTTCCTACCGAACTATCTTTAATATTTTACTCCACATCTTCATACAACCTTATACTGCATTATTTTATTTGAGCTATGTTCAACAAACAACTGATGATATGCATTATGGTCTAGGAATCCTTGTACATATGGGATTCTTCATTCATTCCTAACTATGATCAATTTTATATATGGTTCTTTAAACATTAATTTCGATTGTGAATAACACATCATACTCTTTATTTCATCGTATTAGTAAATGCTTTTAAATGAGATGGTTCACAACACTCATTACTAGTAATCCTAGTATGGACCCCATTAACTAGAGTTAACCTTATCCTTTACTCTTGGCTATCCAACATAGATATCATTAGCCAAAACTAATCTTCAATGCTTATTCTTGCTTATCCAACATGGATTCCATTAGCCAAAGCTAATCTTATCATTCATTCATGGCTACCCAACATAGATATCATTAGCCGAAGCTAATCTCATCATTCATTTCCAACTATCCAACGTAGATACCATTAGCCAAAGCTAATCTCACTAATCAATCTTGGTTATCCAATATGAATACCATTAGCTGAAGCTAATCTCATCAATGAATCCTGATTATCCAATATGGATACCATTAGTTGGAGCTAATTATATCATTTAATCTTGGTTATCCAATATGGATACCACTAGCCGAAGCTAATCTCCTTAATGAATCCTGGTTATCCAATATGGATACCATTAGCCAAAGTTAATCACATCATTTAATCCCGGTTATCCAATATAGATACCGTTAGCTGAAGCTAATCATATAATTATTCATTACGTTTCATGAGTAATTTTAATCGATTGAAATCGAGTAGCAACATTATGTATAAATACTTCAAGGATTTAATAATAATTAGTTAAAGGTGGAAACCACTTACCTGCCCCTACCGTAGTGTGTCCTCGCCCGGTCGAAGATCCGATCCTACTCGCGCCTCCGATACACAAAATGACCATTACTCAATATATTTTTATTTAGGTAATGTCAAAGATCATTTCAACACATATACCAGAACGCGCATACATTCATTCAAACATCTCCCACATTTATATAATTATACTGTGATAATATTGTAACAAGACATTCGTCTCTAATAAGTATTATCATAAACCTTTCTTATACTGAAGCACCCTTAATCTCTTCATATAAGTCATTGTGGATTGATTGACTAAGTTTGCATTATTTTTCCCTATGAAAATGACATACTCGATTGTATGTAAATGAAGTTGTAAGATTATATAGGTGCTTGTGTTAATCGTGCTAGATTGAGATCCTAGGTTTATGTCTCACCTATGGCCAAATACTCAACATGTTCTAGCGATGAGATTGAACTTGAGCATTGCTTTCCACCCTCTAACAAATGATCAATCTAAAAGGATCATCCAAACCTTAGAAGACTTGTTAAGGATGCGTGTAATTGCAACTTAGGGGTAATTGGGAAGATCACCTACCACTTATGGAGTTCACCTACAATAACAACGACCAAGCTATAATAGAAATGGTTTCCTATAAGGGCTTGTATAATAGAAAATGCCGAACTCCTATATGTTGGGATGATATGAGTGATAGGAATTTGATTATGTTAGAGTTGGTACTAGTTATCATAAAAAAAATAAAGATTATAAAGGATATAATAAAGGCAACCCAAGATAGGAAAAAAAAAAACGTTATACGGATAATAGAAGGAGGCCTCTCGGGTTTAACATTAGAGATTGGGTGTTTCTGAAAGTAGCTCATTGAAAGAACATCATGCGATTTGGTAAGAATGGAAAGTTAACATCGAGGTATATTGAGCACTTTGAAGTTGTAAAGAGAATTAAGCCAGCAACATACAAGTTGGTTTTGCTCCGTATCTAGCTCAGATACATGACGTGTTTCATGTCTCATTGCTTCGAAAGACTGAGGAAGACCCTTCCTGAATGTTGCCATACGTTTCTCTAAAGATTAAAAAGGATTTGATGTTAAAAGTGAAACCTATAAGAATATTGGATCGATGTGAGAAGGAACTTAGGAATAAAAAGTTTCTTATGATAAATATATTGTGGAGAAGCTCCCAAGTTGAAGAAGAGACTTGGAAGAAAGAGTGGGAAAATGTAAACCCCCGATCAAAATTTTACAGTGTTAATAAAACATTAAAAATTTAACTTGGTTATAAAATGAGTTAATTGAAAAATAATATTAAATAATTAGAAAGCAAGTTTTATGGAATAAAACTTCTATGTATGGTGTTTTAAAAGTGGATTGAGACAGAGTATCCAGTTAAATAGAAAAAATACATAAACTATACATAATGACATTGTTGTAAATATGGATAAAATAGAATATATAAAAATAAAAATCTTGACTTCCTTAAGAAGCCATCTAACCAATTATAATAATGAAGAAAAAAAAAAAGGCTTGATCATTTTCTTGATACAAACACATAAAAATGCTTGATTAAGAGTTCTAAAGAAAGTTTAGAAGTATCAAAGCAAGGAATTTCAAGCTTTGGTTTAGTTTGTAATGCTTGAAAGTAGAGATTTTTGGAGTTAAGTGAAAAAAGTAAAGAGTGAAGAGAAATTGTTTAGTGTTGTTAAAAGGTAAGGAACTCTATTACTATGATTGATCAATATTTTATTATGATTGCAAGCATGGTTGTTAGTGATTGCATTATGTAAAGTTAGGGTTGTATTGATTGATTAGTTGGAATGATGAGCTTGGTTTAATTATGTGTTCTTGATCATTAATAACTAATGGGTAATGTTAATTAATGGAAAAAATTAAAAGCAAACCATGTCCTCCCTTGAAGTTAGAATTGGCCAAGACTAAGAAAAAGAAGAATTGATTTTGTTGATTTAATTGTTATGATAATTGGAATAAATTGCATTCAGTAAAGTGTAAAATGAGTGAGTAATATAAAATTAACACAAAAATTAAATAAAATTCATGTCTCCTATTGATGGTAGTTTTCAACCAAGTGTTGAAATAAAAAAGTTTGGATTGCTTAATTCAAGTTAATGTGGAAATTGTGTTTGATTTCATTATATAACATGTTTTAATTAGGTATGAAAAGATTTGTTTGAAATTGAAAAATGAAACATTTCATTCCTAAAAGGATGATTTCAACCAAAGTACGAGGAGGAGGTAAATGAGTTGTTGTTTTAAACTTCCATAAGAATTGTGTTGAATTACGCATGTATATAAAAAAATTAAAAAAATCAATCCTGCCCCAAAACAAATAAAGAATGACAAATTATCCTCGTGAAAAGATCCTTATATCCCTCATCTATCTTTTTTTTTTTAATTAAAGGCAAAACCATAATTTTAGTGTTATAACCTATATTTAAATGTTTTTCCCTCTTTCTTAGATTTTGTAATATTTGAGTAGATAGATCAAGAGAGTGGAGGTGGAACAAAAAAATAACAACAACTGATAACCCACACCTGATCATCGAACTTAGTAAAAAACTCAAATTCTTTCTCGATCACTGGTTCTGACAATGACGACCAAAAAGTTGTACCAATAATTATAACAACAACAACAATAAAAAAAAGAGTTTGGATTACTTAATTTAAATTGATATCGAAATTATGTTTGATTTTATTATATAACATGTTTTAAGATGGGGTACGAAAGAATTTGCATGAAATTTTAAAAGGAACCTTTAGCTCCTTGAAGGATGATTTCAGTCAAAGTAAGGGTAAAAAAAAATTGAATTGTTGTTTCAATTTTCCATAAGGATTTTGTTGAATTGTACAAAAATACAAAAAAAAAAAATCAATTATGACCCAAACAAATAACAAATAACAAATGACAAATCAACCTTGTGAAAAAATTATTTTATCAATTATCTATTTTTTTAATTATAGACAAAACCACAATTTTAATGTTATAGCCTACATTGCAGTGTTTTTCCCATATCCTTTGATTTTATAATATTTGAGTAGATAGATCAAGGGATTAGAGGCAAAATAAATAACAGCAACAATAATGATAATTCCATACCAATTCATCTAGCTGGTAAAAAAAACTCAAATTCTCCCTCAATTCCTGGTTTCAGCAATGATAGTTGAAAAGCTGTACAACAAGAGAGTTTGAATTTCTTAATTCAAGTTGACTTGGAAAATGTGTTTGATTTCATTATATAACATGTTTTAAGATTGAGGATGAAGAATTTTTTATGAAATTTAAAAGAGAATTTTTGGTTTCTAAAAGGATGATTTAAGCCAAATAATAAATACGAGATAAATTTGTTATTGTTTGAAACTTCTATAAAAATTGTGTTGAATTATAAATATATACAAAAAAAAATTTAAAAATCAAATAAAGAATAGCACATTAATATCGTGAAAATATCCTTTTAAGTTTTATCCCTCAAGGTTTTTATTTATTTATTATTATTATTAAAGGCAAAACCACAATTTTAGTGCTTTATCTTACTTTACAGTGCCTTTCTCCCATGTTCTTAGATTTTTGTGATATTGTAGTACATAGATCGAGGGAGTGGAGGCAGAACAAAAAAAATAATAACAATAATAATGATAATCCCACACCAGTTCACCGAACTTCGTGAAAAACCCAAATCCTCCTTCGACCACTGGTTCCGGCAATGACCGCCGGAAAGCTGTACCAACAATTACAGCAACAGCAACAAGTACAGCTATCCATGTGTTCTTTGAAAGGATCCCTCCTAACTCTGGCAATCCTAACCCTAATCTCTTTCACATATCTCTCTTTCAACTCTCTCCACTCCTCTCCTCCTCCTTCCATCTCCGCGTCTTCCGTTTCTCTCCTGCCAGCGACGGAGACAACGACGAAGACTGTAGTGGTCGATGTTGGCGATGGCGAGAACGATGAGATATCGGATCTGTATCATTCTCCACGTGTATTCAAATTAAATTACGAGGAAATGGAACAGAATTTCAAGATTTATATATATCCAGATGGAGATCCAAACACATTTTATCAAACACCTAGGAAATTGACTGGAAAATACGCTAGCGAAGGGTATTTTTTCCAGAATATAAGAGAAAGCAAGTTTCGTACTCTTGATCCTGATCAAGCCCACCTCTTCTTTATCCCCATCTCCTGCCACAAGATGCGCGGCAAGGTCAGCAATAATTTTGTGTTGCGGTTGCTTTCCTAGTGAGGCAACCCTTTTGTTGATGATGACTCCTTGTCTACTTCACTATGTTTGCTATATTATTTTCTCTTGGGACTCTTCTTACTTGCTCAAAATCTAAACTGGCATAACAGAAGTCTTTTCGAATCTTCACTTCTTAAACAAATTGGCATAAATTACTTTGCATTTTGTTGTTGTTCTGATTGATTAAATTCCTTCTGACCTGAAATTCACTCTTCTGTGCAGGGAACTTCTTACGAGAATATGACTGTAATTGTTGAGAATTATGTGGAAAGCTTAATAGCCAAGTATCCCTACTGGAATAGAACTTTGGGTGCAGATCACTTCTTCGTCACCTGTCATGATGTTGGTGTAAGAGCCACTGAACGAGTCCCATTTCTTATAAAGAATGCAATCAGAGTGGTATGCTCCCCTAGTTATGATGTCGGATTCATTCCACACAAAGATGTTGCTCTTCCTCAGGTCCTTCAGCCATTTGCCCTTCCTGCTGGAGGAAACGATGTAGAGAACAGGTAATAATAAATGACAATTTTTGAATTTTTTTCTCGCTAAGCTCTATTTTTTAGGATTTGTAAATAGATAATTTTTTCCATTTATTTTGTCTTCATTTTCGTGTAGACTGTGAAGCTTTGTTGCATTTTGTATGAGCATCCATGTCTTGTTTGGATAATAGCAGTCATTTTGATAATGGGCAAGAGTAGAGTTTATCCCTTGTGGATCTTAGTGGATCCCCCCCCCCCTCTAACATATTGTCGTGGATCGAGGACATCAACAGAATTCTATTTTTTTAAAAGTGGACTCATAATATGAGTCTTTAACCTCTATAATCCTTATTTGTGTTAGTATTTTGTGCTTCCCCGTAATATTAGAGACTCAAATGCTACCTATCTTTCATACACAGAAAAAAATATACAAGCCTAGATGTGTGACTGTTTTATCACTTACCATTAATGAAGGTTCTCACTGGAAACTTTGATACTGTGTGTGTCATCAACAGAATTCTATTTTTTAAAAGTGGACTCATAATTTACATCCTTATTTCTGTGTTAGTATTTTGTGCTTCCCCTTGATATTAGAAGCTCAGATGCTATATTAGAAGCTCAGATGCTACCTATCACCAAAGATAAGAAGAAAAAAATATACAAGCCTACCTGTTATATCACTTACAATTGATGAAGGTTACATACTGGAAACTTTGATACTGTGTGTGTCGTACATTCAACAGAATTCTATTTTTTTAAGTGGACTTATAATATAAATCTTTAACCTCTATAACTTTTACATCCTTATTTCCATGTTAGTATCTTTGTGTGTGCATGCGCATGCGCATGCTATCAGTTGAGATATGCATATGTGCAGAAAGGTATTAATTATCAGGGTTTTTTTTAACTGGATATGATTTAGCCTTATGTTCATTACTGAACACAAGCATGCTTTACAGGACAACTCTTGGTTTTTGGGCTGGCCATCGAAACTCTAGAATTAGAGTTATACTGGCACGTGTGTGGGAAAATGATACGGAACTAGATATTTCAAGCAACAGAATAAATAGAGCTACTGGACATCTTGTATATCAAAAGAGGTTTTATGGGACTAAATTCTGTATATGCCCCGGTGGCTCTCAGGTTAACAGTGCACGCATAGCTGACTCCATCCATTATGGATGCGTTCCTGGTAAGTGTTACAACTGTTGCAATTTTTTTAATATAAAAGGGGATAAATATGTGTCTAACCCAATTTGATGCCTCAGAAATATGAAATTAAAGGTTTCAATGCTTTAAACAAGGTCCCTATCGTTAACCCCAACTTAAATACCTAAAGAGTGCGGTTAAGCACCTAAAAAGGTAAATAAATAAAAATAAACGAGCACATAAAGGAAATTTGACATTTATTTCTTATTTTAGTCTTACTCATTTTGTGCTTGCTCATATTCTCTTGGTATTTAATTTGGGCTTAGCAATCAGGGTGCTTGTCCCTGAATTATTCACACAAAAAAGCTTTGATTGTTGTTGTTGTTGTTGTTGTTATAGCAAGAATAAATCTCTGGAATCCTGAAAATGAAGGACTCATGATTTCCAAGCATGAATAATAGTTTTCTTTTAACTGGTATTGTTTTCAATCTTTTTTATTTAGAATGCACAAGTAGGGCACCACCCTTTGAACTTCTTTGGTACTGCATCCCTTGCAATCCTACATGACCACCTGTTGCTCTAGCATAAAACTAAAAGTCTTAATTCATTCTTCTGGCACTAGTAACACTCTTAAGTTGTATTTTCTCAATTGTACGACAGTAAAGGTGGAGTTGCATAATTTCTTGGGATTATTTGTATGATCTTAGATTTTCCGTAGCATGGTTTTAAATCATGATTTTGGAAGTGTTGAACGGGCCATCGCAGGTGTTATGTAATGGTCACTACTATACCATGTGCAAATTATGTTATAACTTGGTATGTACAAAATATATATCAATGAAATAATATCTAATATGCCAAGGTCAATATTTATATCAATTAATTAATATAAAACTATTGACTACGAATAAATATTTTCAAAAAATATATAAAAAACTAATCTTTATGTAAAGGCTGTTACACTTGTGACAGCTACGACAACAGCTGTTACGGCAGTGATGCTTGCAAAATGTTCTACCACCTTAATGGTTCACTAAAACTCCATTACAAATGGTCTTTATGATACGCAATGGCCATTTTTAATTTCATGCTCCATAGTATTGAAGCTTCCTATAAACTCAACATTTTTTGTGCAATTTTAACTACTGTTCAAAAAGTGGGTTAAGAGTCATTTTTCTTGAATAGTTTTGTTACTTCTCTTGCAGTAATATTGTCCAACTATTATGACCTGCCATTCAATGACATACTTGATTGGCATAAATTTTCCGTCATACTTAAGGAGCAAGATGTGTATCAGCTCAAGCAAATTCTGAAGGACATACCTGACAATCAATTTGTTTCACTGCATAAGAATTTAATTAAGGTAGATCCTGTTCAATTGTAGCTTGAAACTTAATTCTTTTGGTTAGATTATTGATTTTTGGCTGAGCAACATTGAAGTCCTCATTAATGATTTGCAATAACTCACAAGAATTTATGTCATGTTTTCTCAGGTACAGAAGCATTTCCAGTGGAATTCACCCCCAATAAAAAATGATGCATTCCATATGGTCATGTATGATCTTTGGCTGCGCCGCCATGTGATCAAATACTAGTTGGTTAAGGGGTGTCATCCCAGTTGTCTTCCGTATATGCTCAAAACTTTTCATGCTAACAACCCAAAGCCTGTACACCATCACATACAAAACCATCCTCCATGCTCCTTAGAGCTAGGGAATTGGAGGACCAAGTGCTTCTTAGGTCCCAATTTTTTTTCTTTTTTGTGTCCAGCACTGCATCTATTGTATATGTTTCTGATCCATGATCCTCGTTCCACTATGTGGGTCTAGTTTTTTTTTTGAATCATTTTGAGGCATAACAGAATTTAACACTTAAATCAAACCAGTGCAATTTTTATACCTGTTGAAACAGCACATGTGCAAAATCTCAATCTTGCTTGTGCTGCAGCTCTGCTTGCAATAGGTAGAGCAAACATGTTTTCACTGAGCATGCAGCGCCCTTTCAGCGTGTTTGGGAAAGTGGTTGAAACCGTGTTCTTTTAAATTTTAATTTTTTTTTGCTAAAAATTATTTTTGTTTTATGTTTTCAAATCGTTTAGATGTGCTGATGTTAAAAATGATTTAAAAAAAAAACTTTATTTTGATGTATTTCTAAGTGAAAAGGACTTTGAACCGTTATTGCTATTACAATCCCAAACCAGCCCAAGTATGTATCTTTAGCATATTAGCCTTTATTCTTGCTTCTATTTCTATCAGAGGGGATTTTTAATTGTCTATACCCTTGTGGGATTTTAATGATAAAAAAAAAACCTATCATAATGTGCATCATGGGGATTATAATTCATCTTATAAAACTGAATCTAATCTACAAGAAGATTCAGATGATCCAATAATAAGAGCGAGAGCGAAACAACTGCAAA
>Ga0325410_1005274_pt1 | contig 14299 bp, 6 predicted proteins | sample PopdelMetagenome_16_FD_206182 | JGI IMG/M metagenome (GOLD analysis project Ga0325410, IMG submission 206182) | Populus deltoides microbial communities from Bellville, Georgia, United States - Xylem-PdIQD-R3 | ecosystem: Host-associated > Plants > Phyllosphere > Stem > Wood/Secondary xylem... | reverse complement strand
AAACGCAGACTCTTAAGCCATTTGTAGACTAGTAGTTGTGTGTTTTTCTCTAGCACGAAGCTTGCTCTTGGTTTTGCGACCCGTGACCCATCACAAACCAACTCCATATTTTTACGGTTACAGAACAGCGTTACATCCAATCTAGCCTTGATGTTGTCCTTTGTCTTCCCCTTCACATCCATGACGGTGTTGAAAATGTTCTCAAACATGTTCTTTTCAATGTGCATGACGTCAAGGTTATGGCGGAGAAGATTGGTTTTCCAATAAGGAAGCTCCCAAAATATACTTCGCTTCACCCAATTATGGGTCAAACCAAAACCAAGAAACTTCTGCTTACCTGATTGGAGACCAAACACAATTTCACCGTACTCTGACACAACATCAAACAATTCTTCACCGGAAAGACGCGGGGGTGCAACATCATTTTCAACTCTGCCAACAAAGAAATCCTTTCTGTTCTTTCTGTACCTGTGGTTATGTGGCAAGAAACGACAGTGACAGTCAAAAAAAGAAGCTTTACCACCGTTTGTTAGCGTGAATGCCTTGTTGTTCTCCATACAATATGGACATGCTAGCTTTCCATGCGTGCTCCAACCAAAAACCATTCCATAAGCTGGGAAATCATTGCTAGTCCACATCAAAGCCGCTCTCATAACAAAATTTTGTTTCCTCGAGATGTCATAAGTCAAAGCTCCAGAGGACCACAACTGCGTCAACTCATCAATCAACGAACGAAGACAAACATCTATATTTCGCCCCGGACTTCTCGGACCTGGTATGACCATAGATAAAAACATGAACTCCGGCCTCATACACATACCCGATGGCAAGTTATAAACCGTCAGTATGACCGGCGAACAAGAATAAGGAGCAGCAAATGACCCGAATGGGTTGAATCCGTTTGTACACAACCCAAGATGCACGTTCCTTGATTCAGCTGAAAAGGGAGGATGCATACTGTTAAAGTGTTTCCAGGCTTCACCGTCAGAAGGATGAACCATCACTCCATCAACCGCATGGTGTGATTGGTGCCATGTCATGTGCTCAGCAGTCCTTGATGACATGAATAACCTCTGCAGTCTAGGTGTGATTGGGAAGTATCTAAGTTTTTTATATGCCATGAGAGTCTTCCTCTACCAGTTCTGGGTTTGTAACGGGAATGCCTGGATATCATGCACTCGGTCATCTCAGCATTTTCAAGGAAGTATAACATACAGAAGTTAGGGCATATATCAATTTTCTGGTATCCTAAACCTAGGGGTTTCATCATGGACTTGGCAACATAGAAGTTCTCTTTCAGTCTGTTCCCTTCAGGTAAAATACTTCTCGCCCATTCAATAATCTTGTCATAACCGGCCTCACTCAACCCGTGATCTGACTTGATGGTGAACACCTGTGCTACGGCTAATAATTTACTGTGGTTTGTGCAGCCATCCCATAATGGTTCGTCAGAATCTCTCAACAGATCAAAAAACCTTGCTGCATCTGCATTAGGTTCTTCTTCTACAATTGGACATTCCCTGACATTATCTTTACTCATTCTCATTGCATCCATAACCATATTCCTGTAAAGATTACTGTTCTCATTTCCAACTTCATGCATGTTGCTAGAACTAGAAGTTGACCCAACCACCTGTTCTTCCATGCTCTCATCAGGAACAAATAGTTCTCCGTGAGCATACCAACACAGGTAATCTTCCATGAACCCTTTGGTTAGAAGATGAATCGTTACAACATCTTGATGCAGAAACTTTAAATTTTTACACTTCCTGCATGGACACCTAATACCGCCATCAGTAAAATTCCTCGGAATAGATGTTGTGAAATTAATAAAACCCTGGACACCGTTACAATAATCCATCCTCCGCAATCCTTGGGGTGAGTCTCGATACATCCATGAACGATCATCCATGACTTCTATTGAACCTCTATAAAACATAACAAAAATATTGGTTTTCCCCGACATTATCCAACAAACTAAAACAACACTTATGTTAAATATTCATTATCAATTATCAACTATCAACTATCAATATAACAAAAATATTGGTCAAAAGAGGAAGTATGATATTTTTGTTGTGGGCATCTTAATTTTGATAAATTAAAAATTCTATATCAAAAGAATAAGGTGACCGGTCATTTTCAAAGAATATATAGAAAGTCATTGGAGATTATTTATTCTAGTATTTATGGGTCATAGTAAAGATAAAATATATATATATATATATATATATATATATATATAATCACCTTTTATTGAATATTGTAGTTAAAAAAATTGCTTTTTTAAGGCTTGGTGACCACCTCAAACTTGTGCGTTTTGAATTACAATTTTTTATTTATTTTAAAGTGCTTAAAAATATAATAATAATTTTTTTTTAAAGTATTTTTCATTCAGAAATATATTAAAATAATATTTTTTTTATTTTTTTAAAATTATTTTTTACATCAGCGTATCAAAATAATTTGAAAACACAAAAAAACTTAATTTGAAATAAAAGAAATTAATTTTTTTTAAAAAACACAAAAATAAACAGATTCAAAACTTACTACACATACAAGCACATAAGAAATTAAGCATACCACAATGACACGTAGGAGTGTTTGAGAATGCGATAACGATTGCTTTTTAAAGTGTTTTTCGCTTATAAATATATCAAAATAATATTTTTTTTTATTTTTAATATCATCATATCAAAATAATTTAACAATATCAAAATAATATTAATTAAAAATATTTAATTTTTTTAAAAATATTTTTAAAACATAAAAATAAACAAGTTAACTTCCATAGAAATTCTTACATGTGCCATAAATTTCCAATATCATCTTGAGAGAGAGAGAGAGAGAGAGAGAGAGAGAGAGAGAGAGAGCAACGATTAGATTGTTGTTCCGAGTATCACGTCGCAGTGAGCACTCCTCCAAAGCTATCACAAGCAACATAACCTGTCATCTCAAAAAAATTTATGTTGAGTTATCTGGAATTGCTACTTGATTGTAACTTTAAATTTTAATCCTGGAATCCTCAATTATATATATATATATATATATATATATATATATATATATATATATATATATATATATATATATATATATATGTAATGATTTGTTATCAAGCGTTTCTTTCTCTTCCAGCACAATACAAATAATTGATATTTTATTTTTCAATTTATATTTTATTAACCTGTACTATGAATGGTAAAAACATTATTAAAATATAGTAATGATCCATAATATTATACTATATATATTAATGTTTTTGATGAGCGAGCAACCATTCATGGAGATGCATATTTTTAATATTTTTTTTTAAGCACTTTTGTTTTCATGAACTCAACAGTTTGTCGACATAAACACTAATTATTTCTTTTGCTTTCGCACTGGATAAAACAATTACAATTTGGAAGCTATTTTCAGGTCCGCAAGAATCAGTGGAAAAATCAAGCTCAAATAGTTTTCTTCTGGTTTATTTAGATTGGAATTCATTCTTAAGATATGGTATGCCCGCACGCTGTCCTGAGCTATGAAATAAATATATTTAGTGGTATTATAATTATGAATTAATATTAGATGAGTAATAAAAATTAAAGATGTGATAAAATCAATATTCCACAATGAAAAAAAATTATATTAGTGATAAAAAACTTAGAGATTGAATAGAATGATTTGTAGCAATCCACAGTATTTTATAAGGAAAGATACAGTGTTTTCGCCACATGATTTAACCTTTTGTTACATGATTTAGCTTTTTTGTTAATAAAAAGAAAAAAATTACAAAACTAAATTCTCTACCAACTCAAAATTAAAAAACAAATCGATAGATAATTTTGGAAAAAAAAACCATGAAAAGAAACACTGTAGTAATCCACAGTGTTTTGTGAGGAAAGCTACAATGTTTCCCTAGTAAAATCGACAAAAATAATTTTAGAAAAAATCATAACAAAAAAAATCATGTAGTGAAATATCGTAGCAATCCACAGTGTTTTGTGAGGAAAGCTACAGTGCTTTTCCCATACGATTTAGCTTTATTGTACGAAGATAAGGTTGAAAAAAATCATAATAAAAAAACAAAAAAAAAACCCAAGTGGGGAAATACTGCAGCAATTCATAATATTTTAAAGAAAAAAATTACAAAGCTAAATTCTCAACCAGCTTAATATTAAAAAGATAAAATTGATAAAGACAATTAAAAACAAACATAAAAAAACACCAAAAAAATGAAAAAGAAAACCATGTTGGAAACACTGTAGCAATCCATAATGTTTTGTGAGGAAAGCTACAAAGCTTCCCCACATGTTTTAGCCTTACTTGTAATTATAATTCTCAACCAGCTCAATATTAAAAAAAATAAAATCAACAAAGATAATTTTAAAAAAGTCATAAGAAAAAAAAATCATTCGAGGAGACACTGTAGCAATCCACAGTGTTTTGTGAGAAAAGTTACAGAGCTTTTCCCACATGATTTAGCTTTATTGTAATTGTAATTCTCAATCAACTCAATATTAAAAAAATAAAATCGAAAAAGATGATTTTAAAAAAAATCATATTAAAAAAACCATGTAGGGAAATACTGTAGCAATCCACGGTGTTTTAAAGAAAAAAAATTATAAAGCTAAATTTTTAATCAGCTCAATATTAAAAAAATAAAATCAACAAAGATAATTTTGAAAAAAATCATACAAAAAAAAAAACACAAAAACAAAACATGTGAGAAAACACTGTAGCAATCCACAATGTTTTAAAGAAAAAAATAACAAAGCTAAATTTTCAACCAGCTCAATATTAAAAAAATAAAATCGACAAATAAAACTTTGGAAAACTTCATAAAAAACAAAAAAAAACAAGTGGGGAAACACTGTAACAATCCACAAAGTTTTGTGAGAAAACCCACAATTATAATTATCAACCACCTCAATATTAAAAAATAAAATCGACAAACAATTTTGAAAAAAACCGTAACAAAAACTATGTGGGGAAACACTGTAGCAATTCAAAGTGTTTTAAAGAAAAAATTATAAAACTAAATTTTTAATCAGCTCAATATTAAGAAAATAAAATCGACAAAGGCAATTTTGAAAAAAAATCATACAAAAAAGAAAACATAAAAAAAGAAAAAAAAGTGTGAGGAAACACTGTAGCAATCCACAATGTTTTAAAGAAAAAAATAACAAAGCTAAATTCTTACCTAACTCGATATTAAAAAAATAAAATCGATAAATAAAATTTTGAAAAAATTCATAAAAAAACAAAAACAATAAGCATGTGAGGAAACACTTTATCAATCCATAATATTTTGTAAGAAAAACCACAATTGTAATTATCAACCAACTCAATATTAAAAAATAAAATCTACAAACAATTTTGAAAAACACCATAACAAAAAAAAAAACTATGTGGAGAAACACTGGAGCAATTTATAGTGTTTTAAAGAAAAAAATTACAAAACTAAATTTTTAATTAGCTCAATATTAAAAAAATAAAATCGACAAAGATAATTTTGAAAAAAATTATACAAAACAAAACGCAAAAAAAAGAGAAAAAAAACATGTGTGGAAACACCGTAACAATCCACAATATTTTATAGAAAAACATAACAAAGCTTAATTCTCAACCAGCTCGATATTAAAAAAATAAAATCGACAAATAAAATTTTAAAAAAATCATAAAAAACAAAAAAAAAAACATGTGAGGAAATACTGTAGCAATCCATAATGTTTTGGGAGCAAAACCACAATTGTAATTATTAACCAACTCAATATTAAAAAATAAAATTGACAAACAATTTTGAAAAAAAACCATAACAAAAAAAACTATGTTGGGAAACAATGTGACAATTCACGGTGTTTTCAAGAAAAAAATTACAAGATTAAATTTTTAATCGGCTCAATATTAAAAAAATCAACAAAAATAATTTTGAAAGAAAAAACCAAAATAAAAAATAAAAAAGAAAACACAAAAAAAAGAAAAAAAATATATAACAAAACACCGTAGCAATCCATAATATTTTAAAGAAAAAAATAATAAAGCTCAATTCTCAACCAGCTCAATATTAAAAAATAAAATCGACTAATAAAATTTTGGAAAAATTCATAAAAAAAACATGTGAGGAAACACTGTAGCAATCCATATTATTTTGTGAGAAAAACAACAATTGTAAATATCAACCAGCTCAAAATTAAAAAATAAAATCAACAAACAATTTTGAAAAAAACCATAACAAAAAAAAAACTATGTGAGAAAACACTGTAGCAATTCACAGTATTTTAAAAAAAAAATTACAAAACTAAATTTTGAATCAGCTCAATATTAAAAAAATAAAATCGACAAAAATAATTTTGATAAAAATCATAAAAAAAAAAACACAAAACAAATAGTGTGAGGAAACACCGTAGTAATCCACAATGTTTTAAAGAAAAAAATAACAAAGCTAAATTCTCAACCAGCTCGATATTAAAAAAAATAAAATCGATAAATAAAATTTTAAAAAAAAGCATGTGGGGAAACACTGTAGCAATCCACAACGTTTTGTGAGAAAAACCATAATTGTAATTATCAACCAGCTCAATATTAAAAAATAAAATCGACAAACAATTTTGAAAAAAACCATAACAAAAAAAAATTATGTGGGGAAACACTGTAGCAATTCATGGTGTTTTCAAGAAAAAAATTACAAAACTAAATTTTGAATCAACTCAATATTAAAAAAATAAAATCGACAAAAAGAATTTTGGAAAAAATCATACAAAAAAGAAAACATAAAAAGAGAAAAAAAACATGTGACGAAACACAATAGCAATCCACAATATTTTAAAGGAAAAAATAATAAAACTAAATTTTCAACCACCTCGATATTAAATAAATAAAATCGACAAATAAAATTTTGAAAAAAATCATAAAAAGATAAAAAAAAAAAAAAAAAAGCATATGAGGAAACAATGTTGCAATCCACAATGTTTTGTGAGAAAAACCACAATTGTAATTATCAACCAGCTCAATATTAAAAAATAAAATCGACAAACAATTTTGAAAAAAACCATAACAAAGAAAAACTATGTGCGGAAACACTGTAGCAATTGAGAGTGAAGAAATCGACACAGATAATTAAAAAAAATCACACAAAAAAAACATAAAAAAAGAAAAATAAACTTGTGAAGAAACACCGTAGTAATCCACAATGTTTTAAGGAAAAAATTAACAAAGATAAATTCTCAACTAGCTCGATATTAAAAAAATAAAATCGACAAATAAAATTTTGAAAAAATTCATAAAAAAACATGTGGGGAAACACTGTAGCAATTCACATTGTTTTGTGAGAAAAACCACAATTGTAATTATCAACCAATTCAATATTAAAAAAATAAAATCGACAAATAATTTTGAAAAAAACCATAAAAAAACTATGTGGAGAAACGTTATAGCAATTTACAGTGTTTGAAAGAAAAACAATTACAAAATTAAATTTTGAATCAGCTCAATATTAAAAAAATAAAATCGACAAAGACAATTTTAAAAAAAATCATACAAAAAAGAAAATGGAAAAAAAAGAAAAAAACATATGAGGAAACACTGTAGCAATCCACAATGTTTTAAAAAAAATAACAAAACTAAATTTTCAACTAGCTCAATATTAAAAAAATAAAATCGACAACTAAAATTTTGAAAAAATTCATAGAAAACAAAAAAAAAACATGTGGGGAAACACTGTAGCAATCTACAATGTTTTGGGACAAAAACCATAACTGTAATTATAAACTTGCTCAATATTAAAAAATAAAATCGACAAACAATTTTGAAAAAAACAAAAAAAAACCATGTGGAGAAACGCTGTAGCAATTCATAGATTTTAAAGAAAAAAATTACTAAACTAAATTTTTAATCAGCTCAATATTAAAAAACAATCGACAAAAACAATTTTGAAAGAAAAAAACCAAAAATAAAAAAAACAAAAAAAAACCAAAACACCAAAAAAGAAAAAAGAAAAGCACTATAGCAATCCACAATAACATGTGAGGAAAGCTATAGTGCTTTCCCCACATGTTTTAGGTATATTTAATGTTTTGTGAGAAAAATCATTGTTATAATTCTCAACCAGTTTAATATTAAAAAAATAAAATCGACTAAAAATTTTGAAAAAAATCAAAAGAAAAAAAAACCATGTGTGGAAACACTGTAACAATTCACAGTGTTTTAAAGAAAAACATTACAAAGCTAAATTTTTAATCAGCTAAATATTAAAGAAATAAAATCAACAAAGATAATTTTGAAAAAAATCATACAAAAAAAAACACAAAAAAAAGAAAAAAAAAACATGTGAGGAAACACCGTAGCAATCCAAAATGTTTTAAAGAAAATAAATAAAAAATCTAAATTTTTAATCAGCTCAATATTAAAAAAATAAAATCAACAAAAATAATTTTGATAAAAATCATAAAAAAAAGATAACACAAAAAAAAGAAAAAAAAATATAACGAAACACCGTAGCAATCCACAATATTTTAAATAAAAAAATAACAAAGCTAAATTTTCAACCAGCTCAATATTAAAAAAATAAAATCGACAAATAAAATTTTGGAAAAATTCATAAAAAAAACATGTGGGGAAACACTATAGTAATCCACAATATTTTATGAGAAAAACCACAATTGTAATTATCAACCAGCTCAAAATTAAAAATTAAAATCAACAAATAATTTTGAAAAAAACCATAACAAAAAAAACTATGTAGGGAAACACTGTATTAATTCACAGTGTTTTAAAAAAAACAAAAATAGCAAAAACCAATGCAAGCCCAAAAAATACGTTCTTATATATTTGCGTCATTTTTAGTATTTTCAGTGTTGTCTTAAAAGGATTCAAATTTCAAATGTCTTTTCAACGTGTTGGGCTTTTAATGCATCATTTTCAAAATCATTAATTTTTCTCATTGAGTCGACATTGATATTGCTTGTTTTTTTTTAAATCAAAATACATATGTTTGACCAAGCAATTGGGAAAGAAGACAAAATTTCTCACCTATATATAGGTGTACACACAACACACACAAGGGGGGAAGCCATAAAAAAAAAACATGAAGAAAATACCTACAAAAAAAAAAAACCTTAGACCCACTGCCCTTAAAAAAAGAAAGAAGGCACTAAGGTGCCAAACAACCCTCTAGTCCCTCCATCTTCTCCAGACCACCTTCCAACACCTATGTATTTTTCTAACCTTCCATGTGATCTATCGCTCTCTCTCAATACATGCCTCCATCATCTTCATCGAGGTCGTCCTTCACCCATCACCGGACTGGCCATCAGGCATAAAAATAGAAACCCCTCAGCCAAAACACCAACACCCAGCCTCTCCCTTTTATTACCAACCATCGATCCACAACTAAAACACCAGCCCCTGATCCCTCCTCCATCTCTCAGTTTCAACACCACCAGTGATAATGCGTTTCCCCAAGAAAACACCAGCTTCTTCATCACCTTCAACTAGCCTCTAGCAACAGCCCATACACGGCAACACCCATAGATCCAACAACCTTCACCCACTACCATCTCCAAGTAAAAGTCACCATTGATAGTCGTGTTTTTCCCTTTCATTTAATACAAATCGTGGTCATCAACATTATAACCCGTTGCTACCACTAACGACAACAAAAACACAGTCACGCCAGTGGCCTCTTGGTCTTACCACCAGCTACCTAAAAAAAAGAAGAAGAAAGTGGAACCAAAAAAAGAAAGTAGATCTGTTTGGAGGATATAAAGAAAGGAAAGGGAGACCAGAGCTTTGGAAGGCCAAATCTCATTCCTCGGAGGGCATGGAGAAACACCATCGGTGTATGAGTGAAGAGCAAACCATGGGGCTTCAGATCCAATAGCCCACCATCCTCCAGCGAAGACGATGCATGAATTCACGCATCGGCAATAGTGGGGGCGCGTGGTACAAGCGCTGCCAGCCACTATTCCAGCAGCTTTTTTAACTGATTTCAATATACTTTGGACATGCTAAATGCCTTAAAAGGTTGATTCATGACCACAAATTATTTTTTGACAAATTACTATAATGATATGGAAGTTGAATCATGTTTACTCTTTTGTATAATATTTGGATTGTTTAGATTATTAATTTGTTTTGATGTATATTATTGATTTTGAAATAATTTGATTATTTGTGTTGAATTATATTTTATTTTCTAGGTTGTGTTTGCTTTGTCAACATTGAATTTTAGCACATAAGTTATGTTGGGTCAGTGTTTTGTTTATTTTGATTACAATGATGTTTGAAAATCTGTGTGAATGTTTGGTGTTTGCTTGCTTTTGAGTTGGTGTCAAATAAAAAAAATTTGTTTTTAAACTGGTATCTTGTTCGATTTAAAACACATTATTTTGTTTCGCTGAATGTGGCTTTAGTCAAATTTTCAAAGGTTTGATGACGATCTTGCAATCAATTTTGATTTTCTTCACTTTTGTTTTTACCCTTTCATAATTAGTATTTGGAATAGTGACCTACACATAAGGTGCTTTTTCGGTATTAAATGAGTCGGTTTTCCTTCCACAAAAAACAGCAAAAATATATTTCCTTAAAAAAATACAACTTTGATTTTAATTTGTATATAGCCAAGTCTCTCAAAAATATAAAAACATCATATCATATTTCCATGTGAAAATTCAATAATATCTATTTTCATTGTATTTTGAGATTTAATAAACAGTTTATTAAAGCCATGAGAATTTGGCTTATATTTCAAAAATATAAAAAAATATTTTGTTTTCAATTAGAATCCAGAATTATAAACTTATAAGTAAGACATATTCTCGATATTAAATGAAAAGGTTATTCATTTTGTTTTTATATTGACATTAGAACGGTTAGGTTTTTTATCTGATAAGATAAGGATCTTCTTACTGAGAAGAACTTTTCTTCAACCATAGACAGACCAACGATTAGAAAACATAACAATACTTTAGTTTATATAAGTCAAATGAACAATGCAGCTTACCTTAGGTAAGACATATTGGGGGTGCTAATACATTCCATTTATGCAATTAGTCCATTTTCTTAGACTTTGAGACCAGTTAGGGTTTCCAGTGACCAAAATATTAGGTGACGACTCTTATTCCCTCTTTCCACTAATAAAGAATAAGAATTCCTTATCCTTTCCATTCCCGACCATTTCTGATCCAAAAAGATGTTCACCGCGACACCACACACATGCGATAGTAACCACAAGCTAGTCGCCTTAATAGAGATCATTTGTGAAAAATCCCAGATATTTTTCACACTATAAACAGGTTACCCGATCATAAACCACGAGCTGGTTCCCAAACAAAGACCACAAGTAGGTTACCCGATCACGAACTACAGGCTGGTCACCTGAGCAAAGACCATTTGTAAAATTTCTTTCCTTTTCACAAACACGGGTGGGTCACTCGACCAAAGATCATGGGCAGGTCACCCGATCACGAACCATAGGTTGGTCGCTCGAACAAAGACCATTTGTGAGAGATCTTAGTTATTTTTCACACTACGGGCAAGTCACCCGAACAAAAGGCCATTCTATCTTCCAGCTTGTCACTTTTTTAAAATGACTAAATTCTGAGTTTAAATACCCAACACCCTTTTCTTTTCTTTACAAACTTAGTTTTTAAAGCCCCTTACAAAACTTTGTATCGTAAGTATTGTAAAGAGAGGGGACAATTGTTGTAACCCAATTTTTTGCCATCATTTTTTATTTTTTTTCAAAAAAATCCAACAAAAAGTGACAAATTAAAAAAAAATAATAAAAATATATTTTGACATATTTGTGTCTTTTTCGGTATTTTCAACATCTTTTCAAAAGGAATTAAAAATTTAAAAATTTACTTTCGACTTATTTGGTTTTTAACGTGCTATTTTCAAAATCATTGATTAATTTAGTTAATGTTCATGTTATCTTTTTCAAAAAAATATAAAAATAAAAAACTACAAAATATTATGACAAAGGACCAAAAGTGCAAATAGAAAAAAAATGAGATACCAAAGTGATTTTGTGTTGCTTGGCCGCCAAGCAATTTAGAGGAAATAACAAACTCTTTTTACCTATAAATAGGTAGTTACACATACAAAGGGGAGAGACCATTAAAAAAAATCAAAAGAAAAATACCAAAAAAAAAAACAACTCTCTCTACGCACACACAAAAATACATATCATAAAAAACTTTAAACCCATTATATTCACCTAGTCGCCACAAAAAAAAAAGAGAGGATAATTGACCTTCATCATCTCCACTCACTCATTCTAGTCGTGACAGCCCCTTTTAAAACCACTACAAACTATCACAATGATTGAAGGCGACCACATCTCTTTATCTTCATCACTGTACCCATAACACCCTCATACAATAAAGGAATTTTCATCCCCTCTCTCATCTGCCATCAGCTCTTTACCCCAATATGGTCAAGACATACCAAAACCTCCTCTATAATGGTCACCACTTTCCAACATCAACCCCATGCCAATAATAGCAGCATCGCCATCGACAACCACTACATCAGTAACTCCACTAGCCTTTTCTCCGCCTTATAACCCAGCCTCACCAGGATCAACCCTCTCCATCGTCCACCCAACATTGGTTCTCTTTTCTCCACCAAGATAAACCAACTACCTATCTCAACTAAAAAAAAACAATGCATGACCAATAGCACCATCAACCACTATAGGTAGGTGCCCACCCACAAATCTCATGCCACTGTCACGCTCTTCAGATTTTCTTTCCTTTTCTTGCCACCACTGATATTTTTTTCCAACAAATTAATGCCTCAACCATTAACCTCTTTGCCACCTTTCCACAATAACCAACACCCTTAGTTCTGACAAAACTAGGTCTTAGTAGATTTGAGAGAAAATGGAAGAGAGAAAATGGAAGAAGAACATCACACTAGGTGACCTAATATGCGATGGCCCTTGTAAGGGAAGGCCATTGTCGTGTGCATGTACTATTCGCTTATTCCAACCTTCCATAATATTTGACACCCTTAGTTGTGACAAAACCATGTCTCGGTAGATCCAAAACTAGTTGTGTTTGTTTCTTTTTATCTAGGTTACTTTTTGTTACATAGCTGATTAGTACTTAAAAGTGCATTTTTATCAAGGTTTTATATCATTATTTTGCACTTGAAGTATCAATAACTCCTTAACTAGAGCATGTTTTATAATAACAGATCTGATAATATAAGATAGCTTTAATTTATGGTAAATGTTTATTTTAAATGCAGACATATCTCACAATTCAAAGGATTGATTGATGTGATTAACTATTGAAAGTGAAAGGATAAAGAAATGGCTAAGCTTAGAAAAAAAATGCCGATTCGATTCAAATTGGAATACTGTTCAGTTATTGGGTTATATATGGAGCTGTAGATCTTGGATTTTAGCTTAATTTATATGGATGGAAAGCTAAGAAATAGGCCTATAATGTTCATGAATAGTGTAAAACCCAAATCTGCTGTTTTCAAATTTACAGTTTGGCCACAAAAGAGAAGTCAGAATTTTTCCTGTAATACAACCCAAACACTGCTTAGAATTTTACCCATATATGGAGTTTTAAAATGCCAAATGACGTAATATTTGGTGGATGGAAGGAAAAGACAATTGCCAACAACTTTCATGAAGAATATTTGCTCAAATTCTAATGGTAACAATGAAAATTCATCCAGACAAGAGCTTGAGGTCTATCCACCACGTCCACCAATAGCACTACTCAGTATTTTAGCCATATATCAAGCTCTAGTGATCTAAATGCTCTGAAAGTTTATGGCTGGAAAGATAAGATGATTGCCAACAACTTTCATGAAAAACACTTTGCCAAATTTTGAATGGATCAATGTCATTTCATCCAGCCAAAGTGCTTGAGTGCTACTGTCCACCAAGTCCACTAAATCAATAGTTGGCCACTACATTAATAATCAATTACCAAATGAATAGTTCTGAATTTTAACCTATAAAAGGAGGCATTTGTCATTCATTTAGGAATTTTGGTTCTTCATATCAAGATCATGTTCTTGCTCTCTTTTTATATTTTTGTAATACTTAAGTTTTGCTTTCATTAATCTCTTGTTCATGCTTTTCATTTCCTTTACTATACTTAGTTAACTTATATCATGTTTATGTTCTTATATTGTTTATTTATGTTTTTCTTCTTCATAATGTCTAGCTAAGTTAATTATGTCAAGGTGACAAGGTTTCACTAATGGTGTTAGAATAAGTATAATATGAACTCAACATGGACTTCAATGCTTAAATCCTAAACAATTTGCTATTAACATGTCTTAT
>Ga0325410_1005273_pt1 | contig 14302 bp, 4 predicted proteins | sample PopdelMetagenome_16_FD_206182 | JGI IMG/M metagenome (GOLD analysis project Ga0325410, IMG submission 206182) | Populus deltoides microbial communities from Bellville, Georgia, United States - Xylem-PdIQD-R3 | ecosystem: Host-associated > Plants > Phyllosphere > Stem > Wood/Secondary xylem... | reverse complement strand
AACTCGGGTTAGCACGCCAAACACGTGAATCGGGTTATAGATTTCATTGAGATTGTAACTTGTTTCTTCTTCAAAAATATTTTTTATTTAACTATATGATAATAAAAATAGACGATTGTGAAATTAAGCATCAATCCAATACATATATGTTTTTTTGAGACCGCGATAACTTCTTAAAAAACAAAACTATTTATGAAATTGAATTCCCAATTAACATAATATTTAATGATGAAATTAAAAAAAAACTAATTAAAAAAAAGAGTTAAACTTATTAGGCCCATGAACCAGGTAAATTAGTGAATAGATCCAAAGACTTTATAAAGTTCAATAATATAATTTTTTAAAAAAACTATTTTTTTTAATCATACGAGAAAAAAATAGACGATAAAAATGCTATTTTCAATTAAAAAAACACCCCATCAAACTCGTAAATCAAGGCAACTTGAGTTACCCTAGCAAACTATGTCAACCTTATAAAAAGAAGAAATAAAAATAAATAAATCATGAAACTAAATTCTTAATCATCATTATATTAAAAAATAAAATCCACAAAAAATATTGTATGTAAAATCATATAAAAAAACCAAAACACTATGGATTACTATTATAATCCACAATACAATGGGTGTTGGTGAATTATAGTTCTCCCACATCCTTTATTCCTCGTTAATTTATAAAGTTTAATAACATAATTTTCTTCTATAACTAATTTTTATGACTCCATGAAAAAAAAATAAACTATAAAAAATTCAAGTTCAATTAAAATAAAAACAATCCATCAAATTGTAAATCGAGGCAAACCATGCTACACTAGCAAATTCATAAATGACATAATTTCATGTAAAGGTAAATTAAATATAAATAAAATTTGAGGTCAAATTCTCAAGCATCCTAATTTTAAAATATAAAACTGACAAAAATAAATTTTTAAAAAAATCATAATAAAATAAAAAAAGCAAAACAAAGTTTAATAAAATGGTTTTTTTTCTAAAACTTTTAATTATATAAGAAAAAAATAAACTATAAAAAATTCAAGTTTAATTAAAAAAAGTAAAAAAAACCCCACTAAGACCTGTTTGAGAGTGTAGTTGCGGTTGCTTTTCAAAGTGCTTTTCATGTTGAAATACATCAAAATAATATTTTTTTATTTTTAAGATCAACGCATCAAAACGATTCAAAACATATAAAAAAATTAATTTTTAATAAAAAATTGAATTTTTTGGAATCGCTAGTTGACCTACGTTTCCAAACGCTCCTTAAATTTATAAATCGGGATAACAAGAATTATCTTGAAAAATCTATAAACCATACTAATCTTATAAAAAAAATAAAAAATAAATTACAGAGTTAAATTCTTAATTATTCTAATATTAAAAAATAAAATTAACAAAAATAATTTTTTTAAAAATTATATACACACACAAACGTGTTCAAGAAAAAAAAAAAAACCAATGTGCGAAAGCAATTCACTGTTTTGCAAGGAATGAGATTGTACTTTCCTCCGTATGTTTTTAGTTTTTGTTAATTCCTATAAATAAAAAAAAAAACCTAATGAACGCAAATTCCTAAAATGGGCAGGCTGTCATCCACCGTTGAAATCTCCGATAGACGATACATCCCCGACCGCCAAAACAGCCGTGACACACCCGAGTTCGACTCCCCTGACTACCGACGCCACCGTGAACGTCGCAGTCCCTCTTATCAAAACTACGATGATCGTCACCGGGAAATCGATCGCGGCCGACGCCGTCGCTCTAGCTCACCCGAATACTCAAGAAGTCCTAGAAGAAGAACAACAAGAAGAAGTCCGAGCCCTAGGTACAAAGAAACCCTAGATCATTCTCTCCCTAAAAAATTCGGCAAGGGCCGGTCCTTTCTTGATAGGAATGGAAGGGAATCGGACGAGGAATCCGATGAGGATTTAAAAGGATTGAGTTTTGAGGAGATGAGGAGGCTGAAGAGGCAGAAGATGAGGAAGTCTATGAGGTATTGTATTTGGAATATTACGCCAAGTCCTCCGAGAAGGGACGATGAGGAGGAATTGGTGGAGAAAGCGGACGAGATAGAGAAGTACAGAGAGGATGAGGTAAAGAGTGAAGATTCCAGCGGAAAAGAGAAGGAAAAGGCGAAATCAGAGTCGGAGAATTCTGGGAGTGGTGAGTCGGAGAGCAAGTCTGAGTTTGAGTCAGATGACTCGAGGGAGAAAAGAGAGAGGAGGAAATCAAGTTCTAAGCGCAGGAGGAGGAATAGTGATAGTAAATCAGATGTGAGTGAGAGCGAAAGTGAGAGCGAATCAGACACTGAAGAAGATCGGAAACGGAGAAAGAAGTCGCGGAAAAGTATTAGTAGGCGGATCAAGAGTAGTAGAAGAGGAAAGAGTAGGAGGAAGAAGAGTAAGTATAGTGATTCTGATGATAATGGGGGTGAGGAGTCCGACTCTGATGATGATCGTGTAAAGTCTAAAAAGAGGAGGCGTTCTTCAGGTTCGCGATCTAAGGCGAGTAAGAAGAAGAGAGGTTCTGAAACAGAGAGTGAGAATTTGGATTCCCTTGAGAATTCTGGTTCCGAGAAAAATAAAGCAAATGATGACGAGGCTAACAAGGCTGAAGTTGACGTTGAGGCATTGATGTTTAAAGAAATAATCGAGGCACAAAAAAAACCTGCTTTGGAAAATGAACCTGTGGTTGGGCCAATGCCGTTGCCTAGAGCTGAAGGGCATATTAGTTATGGTGGAGCTTTGAGGCCTGGTGAAGGTGATGCTATTGCACAGTATGTGCAGCAAGGGAAACGTATTCCACGTAGAGGTGAAGTGGGTCTTTCTGCGGATGAGATTCAGAAATTTGAGACTCTTGGCTATGTGATGAGTGGCAGTAGGCATCAGAGGATGAATGCCATTCGTATTAGGAAAGAAAACCAAGTTTATAGCGCTGAGGATAAGCGGGCGCTGGCCATGTTTAACTATGAAGAGAAGGCAAAACGTGAGCACAAGGTTATGGCTGATTTGCAGCGGCTAGTGCAGCGCCATATTGGGCAGGATGTTGGTCCTAGTCATGATCCTTTTGCTGCGAAAGCATCTGACGGTGCTGATGCTTAGGAGGTGTGTTATTATTTCTCCTCGTAACTTTCTTTATCATATTTTCTAGGTCCTTATCTTGATTGATGATTATTATCTGAACTGGATAGTTGAGCTTCATTTTTTTGTCATCATGACTCGTTGTTAGCATCTTAGATGTTAATCCTAACCACATACCTCTGCTTGGTTGATTAGTTTCCTCAAAACCAGATGAAAGTGTAATAGATCATATGGTTTGTGCTATTTGATAGGTATGATTTGGGTTGTGAATTAAAATATATGCTTAACCATGACTAAAGTTATTATTGGGTGTTTAAGAGTGTGGCAGCGGTTGCTTTTTCAAAATGTTTTTTGCTCGGAAATGCATCAAAATAATATATTTTTATATTTTTTAAAAATTATTTTTGACATCAGCATATTAAAATAATATGAAAACACAAAAAATATTAATTTGAAGCAAAAAAAATTTCAAATTCTTTCAAAAACACTTTCAAAACGCAAAAACAAACTGGGAATATAGAATGTGATATCTGGAATTGGTACTTGTGAGCAGTTGAAAAGGAAAGTGAAATCATGTTTTGTAAAGTACCTTAATTGATAGCTAAGAAATGATTTGGGATGTAAACGATTTGAAAACGAACTAGAGGTTTTTATAATTTTGAATTTTGATTAATGTTCTAACTCTGGATATTGCAAATCAATTTTATGTGAATTAAATTGAAGTTTTATTATTAGGTTGCAGGCTAAAATGGAGTTCTTTTTGTGGTTATCTATTTCTTAAAAACCATACATTGACACAACCCTACCTTTATAGTGTAATTGTGGCTAAAAGAGGACATTTTTCTACTGGTTTTTGTTTTCTTACTGTTACCTTAACTTGCTGTGCTGTTTGCATTTATCGCTTGAATTTCTTTTTTAATGTCATTCAAGCCTTGGAATTGGAGTTATATTTTAGAAAGGTACATGTCCTTTTTAATTAGGACAGCAAAGGGAAAGCTGTGATTTCATTTCAGTAACCCAGTTATAGGCAATTGTTGGAAGATGCCTTTGGCAATGGGACATGAGTGCATCGCACCTGAGAAATTTTTCAAGCAATTTTTTTGCATTGAAAAAGATAATTATGCAGAGAATAACTGCAAAGTGATGGCGTTCAATTAAAGGATTTTTGGGGTTGAAAATTTCCTCCTTAAGTTCCGAGTTGAGTTTATTTTGTTGAGAATGTAACTGTCAAAATTCAAAAGGAGATAAAAGAAAGACATCATTTCACAGATGAATCCACTCTTGCATTGCAATTCTCCTTAAATGTGCTCTATAAAGTACAGACAGGATTTAGATTATTTTTTTCTCGATACTTGCATCACTGGGAGTTGGGACCATGGGAAACATTTCTGTCTAGTGTTGGAATACTAATTTCATTCTAAATGGTGTTTTTGACAATGGATGTTTAGACTTTGACAATAGGAAGTTTTCCATGCCAAGGGTGCTAAAACATCATTTACTTTTTTGCACGTGAAGTTTATGCTATCTCCCATCTCCTAACTCTTCCTGTTCAGTAGTTTCTGCCGAGTTTGTTGTGGTTTTTTGAATCCTTTTTCTCCTCCTTTTTATTTCATGATGTGTTGGGCAAGATTGCTATGATTTAACCTGTGATTTCAAATCATGTTATCTTCTTGGAGCACCAAATTAAAAGGCCTGCCGCTGATTGTTTTCCTACGAAGCCTAAGAAACTTTCTGTTGGGTTTATTGGCTAATGCTTGAAGTATTCTGGCACGAACCCACCGTGAGCCTGCAAATAAATTTCTTGATGCTTCTGTTTCATGGTCAATAATCTTGAACGTTTAATATGTTCCCCAGTAAACGTGCTTTGTCAACTCCTTTTTTTATTCTTGAATGTTCCCCCGTGTATGTACTCTTGAATGCAAAGTCTTCATTGCTAGACTATCTATGCTGATGAGAGTCTTAGCTATAAACTATGTGCTCATGAATGCCAAGTCTTCATTGCTAGAACTTCTCTGTTCTTATATGCTGTGTGTATATTTTAGGTATCTGACCTGCAAGAGAAATTCAAGCAAGCAAATGCTAGGAACCTGTTTGTGATAAGACTAGTCGTGAGAATGTCAATGAAGATTTCCATTGTAGGACAAATATGTGCAGACGGAAGGTGATTTGTTTCTACAATTTGAGGGAGGGGGCCAAGGCCTGCTTCCTTTTCATTTTACTATTACGTTTATCATTAAGTCCATTGTCACTTCGTTTTTTACCTTTCAACTGACTGTTCGGGTCAATAATCGCAATCTATTAGGGGAGATGAGAAACATGCATTTATTTTTTATTTTATTTTTATATTATGATTTACGTTCCATGTCATCTTAAATTTTTACATGAGACCTTAAATTTTACATTTTTACATGAGACGAAATGATGAAATTACACTTGTATATAATATAATTCAAATATCATGTATCGATTTCTTTTTCTTCGGATATAATTACTCTCTCTTCTCTATACAAATACAAAATCTTGCCAAATTAATTTTCATGGATCATAAAACCCTATTGAAAATCAATTGTTTTCACTTCATAAATTATTCTTCACCCTCTTCTTATTTACATTAGAAATCCAAAAAGGGATTTGTGAAAATGGCAGCTACAGATTGTTTGGTTTGAAACTCAAGAGCCAAGAAATGACTTCTTATCTTGACAAAAAACAGAAGAGAAATCGACATCCCACTGTGGCGCTGTCCTCAGCCGCCGCCGAAGATGACGATTGTAACTAGCAAATTTAATGTCGTGAAAAGTTGAAAATATCAGCTCCACTTGCCAGTGATGAATCTAGCAGGGTTAAGCAGGAGAAATCTATTAGAAAGTCAGATCCACATTGCATACAGATCTGCAATTTTTACGTATGGTCACATTTTAATCCAGTGTCAGTGTCATGTTTTGTGCCCGTCCTTGTCTGATACTATTTGTTATGCTTCTCAACTTGATGAATAGATTTTTCTTACATCTCGACAACATGATAAGAGGATTTCTCGCCAAAAACAAGGGTTGTATATGGTTTTGGTCATTTTCACTGCGTGTTTTGGGAAGGTTTTTGGACCACGAGACATTGAAACACGAGACTGATCTATCTTCCTTTAAAAACCAGCCAAGAGATCAAAATTCAATGGGAAGGGAAAACCATACGGATTATCATCTTTTGCGAGCAAAGATGAAGGGAAGGCCTGGAAAGGACGATATGCGAAGCAGAGATTAAACTTAAGAGGTAGCTTTGCCGGTCACTTCTTCTTTTCCAAGCACATGGAAGTGAGACTTCTGGGTAAATTTCGATTTGTTCATTTGGGACCTGTTTCAGATTCTCAATGTGATGAACCAGAATTCATAAAAGTAGATCCAAATCTAATAAGAATTCACTTCATCCAAATATATAGCGCAACTATCATAAATATAAATAGCCATCACGTTATCCAAAATCTAACACAACCCTAAATTTATGCTAGAGGGGGGAGAAGGTAGGGATAGAAGAAAGAGAAAAATGTTACGACTACGAGGTCAATATCCGACGGGGGAATTTTGTTCTTGTTATTTCTTGCCCAGAATGCAACCATGACCGGCGCTCCCGACATGGAGCTTGATTTGATGAAGGTTCTGAACAATTGGATTAATGGGTAAATCTTCAAGTTATCGAGTCACTTCATTTTTATTTTTTTCACTAAAAAACTAAAATGAAGGTGTTTTAATTATACACACACACAACCCTCTTGTATTTGAATCGAATTAAACCGTGTTATTCAAGTGAAATAAATTTTAGAAGGTAGTTGGTACGTGTTGTGATGTTCTTCAAGATAATTTTTTTTTAAATATATTAAAATAAATTATTTTTAGATTTTTTTATATTAATACTTCAAAACTATTAAAAAAATATATAAATTTAGTACATATTTTTTAAAAAACATATAAAAATAAAAAAGAAACCGTTTAATCAAATCAACTCTTTAATTAATTTAATTTAAAAATCCACACCTGTCAAGTTTTGAATCGTCCCTTTAAACTGGTAAGGAATTAACAACCACGGGCCTAATCACTCGGTGTTGGTAACCGGTGGGAGTCAGTTCGAGTCTGTCTCTGTCTTCACGTTATTCTAGAGGAGCGGCTAGGTCATACTTGACGTGACAATGTTATGATCTAAATTCACTGTCCGAGTGTTATCATGTTTTTTCTTTTCCTTTTCAGTCACCCGCCATGATTTTCTCAATATAATTTGTACTATTTTCATAATAATGCTTTCGAGATAAGTTTGTGTTGAATTTAATTATTATTATTAAAATAAAGTCGTTGATTACCACTCCAGACAGCCGGCCCTATCCAACGAATTTGTGGTTGCTCCGGTGGCTGGTCTCATAATCTAATACTAATAAAATAATACTGATAATAATAATAATTTCCCATTTGATTATGAAAGCATTTAGTCATGATGGTCAAAATGGGCTAATAAATAAGGGTTTTTACTCTTTATCCTTACACGTGTTTATAGGTTTGAAAAATGTTTTTTTTAATTATTTTTTTACTTCAAATTATTTTAATGTATTCATGTTAAAAATTATTTTTTAAAAATAAAAAAATATTATTTTAATATGTTTATATAAAAAAAATTAAAAAGCTTTCAAGTGTTGTCTTGTATGTATTTAGTATTGTGATCATTTTTATTATTATGATTTTAAAAGTTATATATTGTAGTTTATTTATTAAGATTTTTTTTGATAAAATCTAAGCAAAATTATCAACTAATTAAATGTTTTTAAATTTATATTGAGACAAAAACACCGTGTAACACCATCAAAACAAGAGTACCCTTTAAAACTTGAAATGTAATGTTTTTTTAAAAAATTATTTTTTATATGATTTTAATATATTCAAGTCAATAATAAATTTTAAAAAATAACGGTGCCCATAATTTCAAACAGTGTGAAATGCTTACGAGTATCATCGATCACAATGGGCGTCATCTTTCACCACAGTGAAAACCGAACAGTAACTGCAATTGATAATGACAACAGACAAAGAAACCGCGGGAAAATGATGCCGATCAATTGAAGTCACTGTTCATTACATTTTTTCCATTCCTTGCTTCCACTATGATGGCATTTGTCTTACTTAACAAAAGGATAATAATGCAAACGCAACTAAACCAAAGCAAATTCCATGAAGAGATGGAAAGAAAGCAAAAAGGGCGTCAAAAGATGGGGTGTTTAAGCATTAAGCTTTGATTTATGGAGCTCTAATCCATGTGATATGTCAGTAAAAGGGGAGGCCCCGTTATGATTTCTCTTAATTATGGACAGGGAAAACATTGAACAGGAAATGTAAATGCGTGAGAGAAGAGGAAGATTAAAAAAGAGAGAACCTTTTGCTTTTCTTTTATGTAACGTGTAGTATAATAACCAGTCATTTTCCAGCAAATATCCATCTGCCGTTTTCTTCATGGTCTCACCACGTGACTCAAGCTCTCTGGTCCTTCTCTGCCCATCCCTTCTTGTGCCTAATCCCTTGATAAACTAATCGATAATCTTTCTTTTTTCTTAAGTAAATTCACATGGTTAAGCTAAGCAAAGAGCCACAGACATTGACAAATCTAAGCAAATCCAAGTCCTTTCTCTCCCTGCTTATAGTTTTGTAACATATACGGCTCCTGGCAGCTAAAACTGTGTGCCCAGATTGGAGAGGAAAGAAGCAAGCTTTGAAGCATATATTTTGGAAGATGGGGTCTTGAGTTTATCTTCAACTGGCTACGAAGGTACTATATCTCTTGTACTGTGCTTATTCTTTTTGCCTTCAATCAAAGAAGTTCCAAAATTGTTAAATATAAGCCTGCTTTTATTGGCAAAATGAGGGACTTTCCTTCTTGTTTTGGTGAGAGTGGGGTTCAAGTAGCTGATTCATCTTCGTCAAGCACAACAAAAGCTGCTCAAAATTTGGTCACTTGTGTCTATCAATGTAAATTGCGTGGTCGTTCTTGTTTAATTACTGTTACTTGGACCAAGAATCTCATGGGCCAAGGTGTCGGGGTTGCAATTGACGATTCAAATAGTCAGTGTCTTTGTAAAGTTGATATAAAACCTTGGCTGTTCTCTAAAAGAAAAGGGTACAAGAATTTAGAGGTAGATTCTGACAAGGTAATTATAAATTGGGACTTGTCCAATGCTAAATTTGGTTCTGGGCCGGAGCCTTTGGAAGGGTTTTATTTGGCCATTACTTTTAATCTAGAAATGGTGTTACTTCTCGGGGACATGAAGAAGGAAGCATACAAGAAGATTGAAAGTTCACCGGTGCATTCCAAGGCCATTTTCATCGCTAGAAGAGAGCATATTTTTGGGAAGAAGTTCTATAGTGCAAAAGCTCAGTTTTCTGACAAGGGCCAGATGCATGATGTTACAATTGAATGTGATGCATTTGATCTTAAGGATCCCTGTCTTGTGATCCGCATTGATAGTAAGATGGTAATGCAGGTCAAAAGACTGAAATGGAAGTTCCGGGGCAACTATACTATATTGGTGGATGAGCTCCCAGTTGAAGTGTTTTGGGATGTTCATAATTGGCTATTTGGTAATGCTATGGGCAATGCAGTTTTCATGTTCCAAACTTGCTTATCATCGGAGAAATTATGGACCAATCAATCCATTTTCGATCCCTCTGTACTGACCTGGTCATCCTCGCAGAAACTCAGAGACTGCCAATTGCAAGGTCTTGGTTTCTCCCTTATATTGTATGCTTGGAAGAATGAATAAGTTTTTTACTCCATCGAGTCTTATCAGATAGGTCCTGCAATGTATTTTTTTTTTTAAAGAATGATGTGATATAGATACAGGTATTGCAATTGGAAGTTTACCCATTCCTTTCTTTTTCTCCCCTCCTCTCGTCAACTTACTCGTATTACATTATTGCACTAACCCAATGCTCTTCATCAATTGCTTTTAGGGATTAGCCCAAACATCGTTGCTTTGATTTATTACGATAATTTTTGAACTATTCATGAATGCTATCAACATGGTATCTTTGTGGAGCTCTGCAGTAAGATCGCCTTTTGCTTACTCCCGTGACAACCATTCGTATTTGTGAGAATGAAAACTTTGTTGTAAAGAAATGAGATTGCAAGCATTAACTTGTTCTAATGGCTAAATTGCAGCAGGTATGTAAATCATTTACATGGGATCTGAGGCATTTCATGAGACAATGTTTCCCTGTTCTGTTTGTATGTGTGCAGCACTACTTGCTTATCATTTGTTTATACTGATTCCAGACTAGGTGTGTCAGGCCAATTAGTGCTCATTTTGGGAATCATCAATTTGGCCGTGGCCGTGGCTTTTAAGTAGTTGGCAATATTTTAAAAGCTAATATCACATCCCCTTCCACTTGTTATTTTCAGAAGCTACAATTTGTAGCTTTTCAAAAGCCACAGCCACCGCCCAAACGCAAGCCTGTTTTGACTAGGTGATAGTGATCGCTCCATGTTCAGTAAGTTAGTTTGTACTTGATGTTTTTAGATTCTCAATCTCACCCCTTTATTCTTGATGTAAAATGGAAGGGTGAGAATCCTAAAACCCAAGTACATACTGATTCATTGTATTTGGAGTAATCAACTAGTAGTGTCTCCTTCCAATCAAGACTATTTCGGGCTGTGAATGTTCACTGTTTAACAACATTAATGCTGCACTCGATTCTCAAATATGACACAAATAGTTGCACTCTCCTCTATATATGTATTGTACTTGCTTTTCTGTCATAAATGGATATGCTAGCAGCTTTTGAACTTCTTACCACAACCCTGAGGAAACATGTTGCTGCTGCTTTGTTAAAATTCCCCTGGTCAAAGTTACACAGAACCCAGTTGTCCAGCTGAAAAAACAAGCAAATACAGTGATCGGAGCAGCATGGTGAAGAGAAATATTCCTTCATCTGAAACTGGCATGCTAAAAGTTTAGATGAACGTTGATGCAACTTTGGCTGCTGCTCCCCTGTAAGCCTTCTTCATCTTTCATTTGCCATTCTAAGGTATACAATGTTGAGCTTTATAATTAGAATAGTAGTCGCAGTTGTTTGTGGATTAATGATCCAAGTTTCTTGGTGCACAAAGTTAAGCCTTTATTACCTTTCAGCATGCTTAATTTGACCCCCCGAGAGTTTGAAAAGATGCATCGCAACTAGAATAGGAGAAACACAAGGCACCAATCCCCTTAATTATTATTGTGATTGCATGTTAATGGACAATAAAGGATTTGCAGTGTGCATTCTATCATCGTCAACCAATCGGTTCTCGTTCGTCATGTTCTTGTTCCTTCATGGAAATGTGGGTTTTGCTTGGAAAACAGCAGCAGCAAATCATGACGTGCATAATTCTTTTTAAATAACCATGAAGTTCACATGCCCCCATGGTGCATGGGCACTTGCTCTGTACATTAGAGTTCCGCTCAAATCAGCTTTCCAAACTGTAATTGCCCATCCAGAATATGCTGAACATGCATCGTGATGACTTAACTGTTTAATTCCTGGATAATAATATTTTCCCAGCAAATCACATTCTTAAGTCAGAAGCAAAATCAAAATCAGAGTCACGAGACTCATAACTTGGTATGACATGCCAGGCCCACAATAGCAAACATCCACAGAAATTAGCAGGAAAATACTGAGTCTCAAACAAAATGGGACTGGTTGAACTGTTTGGAGATTTATTAACTTGGAAGATTGATGAGAATTGGCAAATGATTTGCTTGGCAACTTTTTGGCTGTCTATTTAGTTTCTCTTGAAGGCGATAACACTCTTTAGTCCTTTCCCATTCTCACGAAACGAAACAAACTAGCTCTACTGAAAGACACGAACATTTTTACTGTTCAGGCTTCACGTGCCTATAGAAACGGGAACTCTCCTCTTCCCCATCTCCCTCTGTTGTCCACCTAGTCCGAGACTGAAACCCAACCAGTACTCCTCTGCTAGAACCCATCTTTCAAAACCATTTTCATGGCCTCATGTCTCGTTAGTTGCTTGGAAACCCAACAGATTTAGAGGCAGAACTGTATTTTTTGGAGGGAATTGTAATGACATCCCAAATGAGTCTCGGTTTCTGGATGAAAATGGAGTTGTTGATGATATGGATGGCTATCTCAACTATCTCTCTCTGGAGTATGACTCTGTTTGGGACACCAAGACATCATGGTAATTCTCTTCTTCTTCAGTTCTTGTTATTACTTTCTGCTTTTGTTCCTAAATGTTTCTATCAGTACCACTACTGCTTGCTCAATGGTCGCCATGCTTTAATTACTAGTCATGGAACTTCAATAGATGACCTGCTCGACAGTAACTCAAATGTCCTAAATTAGTAAATTTTAAAATCGTAAAATTGGGATGTTACAGATTTTACTGGCTGACAACCTATTTTATTACGATTTCAACCAATTGCGATTTTTAGTGCGTTTTGAATCAATGCTATTTAGACAACCATTTTTAATAATCAAGGGAGCGTGATTCCGACATATATATATATATATATATATATATTAAATTCAATATGTTTGGACTTCAGAATTAACCGAGTTATATTTTTCTGTGTGATCGTGGTTGTTTTTTAAAATATTTTTTTTATTAAAATATATTAAAATAATATTTTTTATTTTTTAAAAATTATTTTTTAAATAAACGCATCAAAACAATTTAGAACACAAAAAAAATAATTTTTAATAAAAAAATAATTTTTTGAGAAACGCTAACCGCATTCCCAAACGTTTATACTTAGATTTGACTTCACTTGTACTTAAATTTGATAATCAATAAAATTTAAAAGCGTTTGAACTTAATAATCAACTAAGTTCAATATAATTACCATCTTTTCTTGGATCTAATCCCAGAGGAATAACTGACTTTCTCTAGATCAAATCTTTTAAAAAAACTTTAGTATCTCTGTAGGCTAATTGATATCTTAAACTCTAGTCTTTTTACATCTTTTTAGGTGCATCAAAGTCTTTTATATACCTATTATATTTTTATCAGGTAAGGGATATACATCTCTTAATTAATGTTATCAGGATAATGATCCTATAAGCTCTTATTTTATAAATCATAAATACATCATGAGAACTTTATATATAAAAAAGAGGTTTATAATCTTAAAAATTTTCTATTACCTTGATATTTGAGAAGATACTTTTATTATTGTAGGATGTTAAAGTTTTTCAAATGAGATTGTTTTTTTTTATAGTATTCAAGACTATTTTAGTGGATTTGAAATTTTTTAAATTGAAAAAAAATTCAAATACTTAACATATAAATCAATTACTATATAAAAAATCAAACAACCTTTTATTTTTGTGTTCTTGAACATCATCACCTGGGGGTACATTTTTCTGTATTCTTATCCAAAGGTATGGCTCTATATCTTAATTTATGATCGCTTGACATACTCTATCAAGGAAAGGATATGCTTTGTTCTTGAGTTCTTGGTTCAGTCGAAGACGCCTGGTTGTGTATTTTTGTAAGTGAGACAAAACTTGAAGAGACACTACATAATGCCATTATGCATGCTGTATCAAGGAAAGGATATCCTTGTTAGAAGGGGCCTGGGATACCATGCTGTGGATTGTCATTCATGCTGCTATTGGGTTGTTAGAGAAGCACTCTGGAAGACTGAAGGTCTCTAAGATTTTGGCATGGTGTGATGCTAACCTGCAGTCATCTCATGGTCTCTGAGTTGCTCACTACATGTGGTAACTGAGCTTCTCTTTCTTTGCACCTGCAAGATGTTCTTGGATACCATTTTACTCTACTTTCTGAATACAACGGCACAAACACAGTCGACTTGAAATTCTCTGATAAACCGATAATCTCGAGTGAATATATGTATGTTTTTGCAGTTTTGAAAGACAAAGCAGAGTATAGGACGAACTGTCTGGTTCTCTTGAGGAGCTTATAGCCGAATAAGATTTACGCTTCACATATTCCTTTTGAAAGTTGTGCAGGATACTTGTATGATTTGCTAGAGTAATTGTATATTCTGATGAAAAAATATATGTAGCGTCTTAATTTTAATTTTTGACAAGCATGCACTGACAAAAATAATTTGAAGAAAATATCTAAAAAATATCCACCTGTGATTCTTCTCTCCCCTGAATAGTTACATCTATCATTCAGTTCCGTGCAAGGATGAGAAAAAAACTAAAAAATTAATTAAATTAAAAAAAATCT
>Ga0325410_1005270_pt1 | contig 14307 bp, 11 predicted proteins | sample PopdelMetagenome_16_FD_206182 | JGI IMG/M metagenome (GOLD analysis project Ga0325410, IMG submission 206182) | Populus deltoides microbial communities from Bellville, Georgia, United States - Xylem-PdIQD-R3 | ecosystem: Host-associated > Plants > Phyllosphere > Stem > Wood/Secondary xylem... | reverse complement strand
CTAAACACATACATATATATATATATATATATATATATATATATATATATATATATATATATATATATATAAAAGGGGAAAGAAAATGAGGTAAAAGAATGAAATTGTTTTTCTTTTCTTTTTCAGATGGGATGGGAATGGAGTTAAAGAAATTTAGGGGAGAAAAGGTATATATTTATTTTTTGTTATTTAAACCAAAATAAAATAAAATAGAAATATTTTATTACTATTAAATGCCCTTAATTTGAAAGTAATAAGTAAAAAAGATGCTTTTATATATGAGGTTGAAAAGTCTTGAAGGCCAATCAAGTACTATATTGAGAATATATTGATAATTGGGGACTAATTTGAATGGTTTTGGGAAATTAAGATACTCCAAACTCGCTATAATTTAAAATAGTATATTAAGTATCGACACCCTTACAAAATTGTTGACCGGATAATTGGCTGGGCTGCCACCCTTCAAATGTCCTAAAACTGAAAGTGAATTTCCAGATTTTTTTCCTGAAAACAAAAGGGATAGATAAGTTGAAGAATGTCTGAAGTTGCTTTGTCACCAAGTTTCATAGCTATACCTTAATTTCTCCCGCATGGCAATTTTAGTAGTTTAATAATGCTGACATGAGAAGGTTTTGTCCACTGGGGCTTCCACAGTTTAGAACCATAAAAAATATGTTTGAAAGTATGATAGCGGTTGTTTTTTAAAGTATTTTTTATTTTAAGACACACTAAAATAATATTTTTTTTATTTTTAATTAAAAATTATTTTTGATATCATTACATCAAAATAATCTGAAAACATCAAAAAAATATTAATTTGAAGCAAAGAAAAAAATAAAAAAAAATTAAATTTTTTAAAAAACACTTCTGAAACACAACGTCAAACACACCAGAGATACTACCATTCATGTGAGATCATTCATGATGCTATTTGGAAATGTGTGAGATCATTCGTGATGCCATGTAACTAAAACTTAGTTCATGGAAAGGGTGTTAATTAAAACTTACCCACGTACAAGTGTTACCATCAACTAATAAAAATGTGTGAGATCATTCCATGTGACTTTTCTTTTCAATTTATAGTCATGCTAATTAAATTTATCATGAATATATACATTGCTTTAGTCACAGTTCATATGAATTAATTCAAGTTAATTTATGTCTAACAAAACAACAATATTTCAAGATATTTTTTAAAAAGAAAAATTAAAACAATGATATTTTATAAAATATCAAATCATGATTTGATTTAATTATAAATTGAGACGTGTTCATTTGATCAGTTTATTTTTTTAATATCCAATTTAAATTATGGATCCGATGAATCATCTAGATTTGAATTTAATAATTTTATATAAAATATCAAAAATACGAAGAGAGTGTTAAAAATATAAAGACAAAAGCATCAAAATCAACATCAACTAACGGTAAGATGTGAGTTCATTCATGATGCTATGGAAATTTGACCTCTTCTTCTTTTTCAATGTACTTTATATATCCATACAATCTATAAAAGTATCCTGACGTTTTTTTTCAAATAAAAATGTTATCGTTGCTATCTGTCTCCAATATCATTGTTTTTTTTTAATTATTATTAATTTATTTTATTTCTTTTACAACCATTTGCTCCCTCGCATGCACAATAGTCCGATTTTGTTTGTTTATATTCATAATAAATGGCAGTTCTCTTTGTCCATGGCGTAGATCAATTAATATTTTTCCATAGATTTCGCTCTTCTCCTCTTTATGATCATGTTGAAATATATTTTTTTGGTATATTTAATGTTGTTTTCTTAATATACATGTATATAGAAGTCTCATAACTCATTTAATAATTTAATTTTTTTAGTTTGAGATAAAAATATTACATGATATAAAAACCTAAATGATGATTATGAGTATAAATCTTACTATTTATTATGATAAAATTAAAAATGCCAGCATAATACCCAATAATTTAAATGATAGGAGAATGAAGGACAACAATATTCTCCATCGTTTTTATTTATTTAGAATTTTTGATATTGTATAATTATTCTGGATTTTATTATCTTGGAATATTAAGATTTATTATTTAGTGGTTAAATTAACTAGGATTTTATTTTTCTTATTGATCAATTATGACTTATGAGGTTTTAATTTCTATGAGTTTAAATTTTAGTTTTTATGCTAGAAGAATTGTTTTATCGATCCCATGCCAAATGGTAACCTAAGATTTATTATTTAATTTAATTTAAATCATGTTTTATTAATTATAAAATAAATCTATCAAGAAATCTTATTGCATAAGAAGAATGCCTTCTTTTCTTTTGATCGAGGGATAGAGAAATTTCATTAAACATAGAATAGGAAAAAATAAATTATTATCAAAACCAAAATAAAGTGGAAAGGAACATGGGAACGACGACAGAGAGTGAGAAAGACTAGGTAATAAATAAATTCATGAAAAACGTAGAGATTAAACGTGTAGCTTGTGGAACTACAATTGCTTACATAGAAAGGGTAATAAATAAAATAAAATTTAAGCCTGCAAAGAAAATTTCTATCGCCTCTGGAAGTTGAAGGCCTTTATAGAGAAGGCGAAAATGAAGGCAAAGAGGACAGTCCACCCAAGAACCACGGCTGCAACTACTCCAAGAAAATCGTGGTCAAAACCTAAGTAATCCTTGACATATCCTTCCACTGTTTGAGTTGCGGTAATGGGTTCCTGTATATCTCCGTACTGTGACACAACCAATCCATACAAGGACCATGATACGGGGCATCCCCAGTAGTACCATCTCCACCATATAGGTATCCGCTGTTATAGATTGACCACGCAGAAAAATGACGAACATATTAGCCCACGAGATAACTCAATGCTTGAAGTAATTAAGATGGCAAACACTTACAGTTCGGGGGATTATAAACCCTGAGAAGAGGTTCCAGATTGCATAAAATGCTGTGGAAACTATGCCAGCTATGTGGTGGTTTGGAGTCACAGCTACAGCCATCATTCCATAAAAGGTGAAGTATAATAGTGTGAAGTACATAAAGAATAGATACCAAAAGAACTTAGCAGCAGTCCATTCAAGTCCAATCATTGCATAAACTATAACGCCGTAGACTGCAGCTTGAACAAAGACATATGGAAGCTCAATCAGGGCCTGCAGCATAAGATGGAGTTTGGTCAACGAAATGTCCATACAATTCTACTTGACGAGGTGAATTCTGAAATGCTACCTTAATAAGCTCTTACCTGTGCAAAGGCATAGGGCAAAGCTGAATACATTCCAGCAGCCCTTTCTCTGTAGAAGACAGTTCTCTCAACAGCCACCACTGGCTGCACAGCTGTTCCATTTTGAAAACCAAGGAAGAGAACTGCTGCATACATCGAACCCATTGCGTTGGAAAGATCTTGGGTAGTTTTCCTACAGTTCGTAAGATAACTTAGATGAGTAGGTAGATTGCAGCAAAACCATCAAAGCCTGAACTGTTAAATTGTTTTTGAGTTCCTCATCGTGACTTACACTTTGGAGCCAAGGTCCCAGAACATTGTTCCAAACATCAAGGCTATAAAGGTTGTGAAAAGAAATCTCACGGCAGTGTACGGTGGGTTCCTCCAGTATGACCAATGTTGCTTCCACAAGCAAGCCATACATTGTGTGAAGAATGATGTTGAATACCGTGTAGGGAAATGAACGTCCTTTGAGCCGGGAGCAGGTGTGCTTAATTCCGCAATGAGAGCTTTGTTTCTCCTGAGTTATGCCACACATCAGCAGCAACAAACTTTAGACAAATCCAACTCTAGATTTTTAATCAAATGCTTTGCTATTCCTTGCCAAAGCTAACTTGGGATGGCTTTAGAATATTTTTCAGTTGAACCACATAAAAGAAACACTTTAATTATCTGACCTGAACAGATCTGAATTCTTGTAAATATTAGCAAAATCAACCTCCAAAGCCATCTCTTGTGATGAAGCAGTAACTTCCAACATCCATGTTGCTGGATTATAACCATCTTTAATTTTACTCACTCCTTCAATTGCCTTCACAGATAGAAAGGTCAACGAATTAGTCAATAGTTAGTTTGAGCATAGGTTAGAAGAAGCTCACAACTGTTTGTGTTGTTTGATTACTGATCAAATCAAATTAACATACCTCAAAGTATTTAATTAGATGGGTAGAATGGTGACCCAATGGCCCCACATATATCTCTTCTCCTCCTCGCTTCATTAGGAATAACTGCAATGCCGTGTAAACAATCCAGCTTATTATGGGGATACACTCATGACAAAGTTCTAGCCCAGATAGTTTTTATTACCTCATCAAAAGCTTCAAATATATCTATACTGGGCTGGTGGATGGTGCATACAACTGTTCTTCCCGTGTCCACAGTGTTTCTTACTGTTCTCATCACAATTGCAGCAGCTCTAGCATCTAACCCTGAAGTTGGCTCATCCATGAATATGATAGAGGGGTTTGCAACTAGCTCTACTGCAATGGTTAGCCGCTTGCGCTGCTCAGTGGACAAACCATTCACACCAGGCAACCCAACCAATGCATTGCGCAACGAATCCAACTCCACAAGCTCCATGACTTCCTCAATGAACATCTGAAACCAATTTTGGCAATGGAGAGGTCAGTCAGGTCAGGTGTAGCTGACCAAAAAACCATTAGATGATACCTCTGGAAGCAGAGGAGATAAATGGAAGCTTTCTAGCACAAACATTATGGAAGATCAACTTCAGCAGCACCGTTCTTAGCTAGAAAGAATAGGATCGTTGATCTTGATCTCAGGATAAATCATAAAATAGAAATGATAGTTGAACTAGGTAATGCTAATCAAGTTGATTGAACTTGAATGGATGACAAGCAGACCAAAAGGAAACAAGTATTGGAAGGAGAAAAATTCAGAGAACCCAAATCTGCAAACTGAATCCCAGATGTCTGAAGTAAATTTAAGAAAATGGGTACCTACCTTTCTGGTTTCAGAATCAACTTCAGGGGGTAGACGAAGCCAGGCTGAGTAGAGTAAGGATTCGTAGACAGTAACATGTGGAGAGTGAATGTCATTTTGTTCACAGTATCCTGCAATTCTAGCAAAAGTTTCTTGCTTCTTTGGGTACCCAGAAATTTTGATGTCTCCCTCAATATATCCACCAGTTTTCCTACCTGCCAGCACATCCATCAAAGTCGTTTTTCCAGCACCACTAACACCCATCAAAGCTGTAAGGACACCAGGCCTGAAAGCACCACTCACACCCTTCAAAAGCACCAATCTATCCTCAACTACTCCTTGAATTTTCATTTCCTGAAATTTTCAATACAAGATGATCAGTTTGTTCACGCTCTGTAAATATCACATGAAAGGAAGGTATGATCTTCTTTTTACTAAATTTTGATACCTGTGGCATGTCAACGGAGTAAATAACATCATCAAATGTGATGGAATGTGGTTCAAACGGAAGAACCATTCCTCTCTTCCTTTTATCGCTGGCCTCACCAATCGACGCAACACCATTTCTATTAATTTCATCTCCATTCTCTGCTTGTAAATTGCAAATGTATTGGCAATTAGTATCTGACAGGCTAGGAAACGAAGGGACCACAAACGCGCTTCATCTATTGGGTTCTTTTACCTGTTTTGTTTTTGAGGCTACTTCCATGGTTTGATAACTGAACAGCTCCTCCTGTTTTGCCAACAGAACCTTCCCTTTCGGAATCTTCAAATATAAAAGCTTGAGGCTTCTCAAATGCTGCCAACATAAATTTGCAATATATAAATATAAGCTCCAACTTTCAAGAAGTATGGAGTTGAGCAGGCAATGACACTTACCATTGAGGAAAGTGAGGGCCAAAACGAAGCAGATATTGAACAGTAGCATGAATCCTACTGTTGCCCCTACTCCTATCCAATACCAATTTGCTTCAGTGAAAAATTCGCGACTCTTCAAAACTTGGATTCCTAGTGGTTCTGTGGAGTTTCCAGGAATCTGTGATTTCAAAAACAATTTCAGATATCAGTTCATTATTGAGAGCCAAGGGTGCAAGTATAATAAAGGGCCAGTTTAAGAAACTTTACATGACTCCAGCTATGTCCAAGGAACTCATTCACTACTATTGCGTTCTGCCCATACATCAATGGTGAAAGCCAGTAACCCCATATCCACCACTTTTTTATTTGCTCTGCGGCGTTAAACAAAAAAAATTGATAAATAATTTCCTCCAGGTTGAGTAGCAAAATACAATATTTAAGTAGAATAGTATAATCACCATACCTCGAGACAAGATGAAGCCACCCAAAGCAAAAAGTGTAAGTAGCGCAAAAGACCCAAAAGTGTTAGCAACAATCATGTTCCTTCCAGCTGCAGCAATAAATCGAAATAGTGCAGATGCCATCTGGTTAATTAGCAAAAGCAGAAAGTACTGCCTTAAAAGCCTGAAAAAAAAGATTGAAAGAAAATAAACACCACCTTGTTATAACAGCTGGATCAGAATGGATTCTTGTGCAAGTTTACATTAAAAAAAAAAGAATTTTTGTTTACCTTTCAACATTTGGATCAAATCCAATTACATAATAGGTTAGGAACACCCATGCAGCAACTTCAACAAACGTGATGGGAATTTTCAGGATCCATGGAGGAATTGAATATGCCCATGGAGGAAAGAATAGGAGTTCCCTTTGCTTGTAAAACACAGGAAGCTTTGCGATGGTCATAGATAGCTCTGACATTCCATTAAACATGATCATGATCACAGTGAAGAACAAAGCACCGGTATAAATTCCTCCATCGGCAACTGTATCATGATGCATCTTGGTCCGAAAAAAGAGTGACATGGAAATCAATGCCACTACTGTCAGCTGATAGAAGATCAGTAAGAAGTGTCACGTTGGATGCAAAATCTGAAAGTAAGAGAAACTTGGATATTGTAACAACTATCGATAATTACTTGGCATATCTTGAAGATGTAGACAAATGAGTTCCTCTTCATGAGCAAGTATTCTCTTGAGAAGTTAGCTTTAAGCAGATCCATCTTTCCAGCTCCATATTTTTTGTTTACCAATGCAGCTGGATGGTTCTTAGTCTTGTCAAATGGAATTGAAAGCTCATCTGCTATCTTTCGTCCCACGTTGAATGACTGAAATGCCTCAGAAAATTCGTTGACCCCGACAAACCTGTAAGGCTGATCTTTAATTGCCCAATACTGCTCTTGATCTTTTTTTGATGTCACCTGCAATGAATTTATTCATTATTCCTGAAGATTGTGACACTTACATAAGGCTCATATATTGAGAATAGGACATCCTATTGTCGTCGAGTTTCCATGTAAAAAAGCCTTGTTTATGCTTACTTCTTGTAGAAAGTCTGCCACGCCTTTTCTGTCGGGACACTTGAAGCCCATATGTTCAAAAAATCCAAGCACATTTTCACGAGGACCCTGGTACACAATTTGGCCATCTGACAGGAGAATGATGTCATCAAAGAGGTCATAAGTCTCTGGTGCTGGCTGGAGAAGTGAGATGACAGCAGTGCAATTGAGAACGTGAATAGTTTGCTTTAATGAGTTCACAATTTGGTAAGTTGTTGAGCTATCCAGGCCTGTAGAAATCTCATCCATAAGCAATGCCCTTGATGGTCCGACCAGCATTTCCCCTACGACAGATCATTGGAGATTTTTGTACATGAAATGGAGAATGAAATGAAATGATTGTTCTTGATATGAGAATGGACTGATGGAGATGTTTACCGGTTGTAACACGCTTCCTTTGTCCTCCAGATATACCCCTTATCATTTCATCCCCCACCAAAGTATCTGCGCAGACTTCCAATCCTAATATCTATAATTATCAGAGAGAGAGAGAGAGCATAAAAGGTTTAGATATTATGTTCACGGTTTCTGATGAAGACTTTCATGACATTTATGTAGTATATATTGATAAATAAAACCTTCAAGACGTAATCGGTGATGACACTGGCCTCTTGACCTTGTCTTGCTACCGCCTGCAATTTCAGAAACATCAGAGAAGGAAAGTTACTTTCCAAATCATCGTAGCTTATTCTAGCAACGTCAACTCTTCTGAAAGACGTCTAACAGGCAAAATAGTAATATCTTTCCTCACCTTCATGAAGACATCAACATCTGGATCAGGCTTGATGTTGGCTTCTTTCTCTCTTCTCGACAACTCTGCCAGCATCTCTGTGAATTGCCAGAAATTTTATTTAGCAATGCTTGGTTTTTGAATAGATCACCAGAGTGAATTGTGTTTCTGGTGGAATTAGCAACAAAAATTTAGTCCTTTATTCTAACCATGTAGGTGGCCAACCCCTTGGCATCTGGCAGAGAATTCCAAAGTCTCCCTCACAGTCATTTCTCCTATATGGAGATCATGTTGACTGACATAGGCAGCCGTTCTTTGTGGTACAAATTCGTTCATCTCATGACCATTGTAAGTCACATGACCAGAAAACTGCCCGAAATAATTCAGCTTCTCAAATCAAGACTGATAACCAAAAACTAAATCCTCAAGGAATATACAAATTTACAAGAATATATCCCCACCTTCAGACTAGGATCAAGCTTTCCAGCCAATGCCAACAACAGTGTGGTCTTCCCAGAATTCGGAGGACCCAAAAGCAAAGTCAATCTAAAACATGCATGTGGCACAAAAATTAGGAATAGGCAATAGATTATTAAATAATTCTTAAGCAAACAGAGCTTTACATCATGATTATCTTACCTTGATGGCTTGATGATTCCACTAACATCCTTAAGGATGGTGAGTGGCTTCTTTCTGCTTGGAAGGACATGAAGAGCAATAAAAAAACCCTACAAAATTGATTGGTAAGAAAAACATGAACAAAGAAAAAGAGTAGTATCTTATAATTCATATTTCAGCAATAATAACTGGTTTTCATTGATTGGAAATGTTGTTACCTCTATTATATTAAAAATGAACTTCGCGAATGAAGGCAAAGCACTACTTCCTACGTAAGCTTCTGCTTCAATATTTAGATTCTCGTACCGAACTTCAATTTTTGGAAACTCAATTCCAACCCTGAAGCACCAATTATTACAGAAAATCAAAGAACTTCATCGTCCATAACAGCAAACAAGAAAGGAAAAGCAAAATATCTTTTCTTTTTTTAAATCAATCCCTTGTCGAGTTATGCTATGAATGATCAGAAACTAAGTAACAATTATCCATTAGGTACAATATCATGTTTCAATGCAAGAACTTGCTTTCTTTCTGACATTCTCTCTATAAACCAAACAGAGTTAGCATACACAGGAATGGAGAAACAAAGGATAGGTTCTTACCTTTCAACACGGTTCTTGAGTTTCCACAAGAACTTCTCATTATCCTCGTCTGCAACTTTGACCAACCTCTCAAGCAACTGTTTTCTCTCTTGGACTCCAAGGTTTTCGATATCTACCTCACTAATTATACCTCTTGACGCACTCGTTAATATACCTTTCCTTAAACGATCATAGGTAGGTAGTTTCTCAAGCGCAGCCCATTTTAGAGCCTCTTCATCATCTTCTTCTCTTGAAGATCTTGAAAACACTTCCACAGTGCTGTTTCTCCATACTGACGAAACTCCTCTAGAACTACCTCTAAAACTATCACTACCTCTAGAAATATTAGCACTCTCCATTGATAATGGATCAGAATATTTAAACAACAACTAAAAGCAAAACAAATCCTAGATTTTGTTTCTTTTTTTTCTTGGTTTGGGAACTTGTTTCAAGAAATCTTAACAAAAAGCTAAATGAATCAGCCCAGATTGTGTTTTCTTCACCTTCAAGGGGAAACAAAACCTATAGTGGAGCGACCATGAACGAATTAGTACGAAATGCCAAGATATATTTATAAGAAAAACTTGACTGGACGTACAGTACAGGCGGCTTTTTTGAAAATAAATCTTAACAAACAATCAAAACCCAGATTGTGTTTCCTTGAGCTTCAAGGGAACGAACCTGAAGCGTAGCCCCGTGAAAAATTTACGACAAAATGTCAACATATATATAATTTTATAGGAGAAAACGGGGATAGAGAGAGAAAATCGTTCAAGTTTCTTTGCTTCCTATTATTTGAACTAGTTGACCAGAGTGTATTTTATTTATAATCTGTGGTAGAAATATTTTTCTTTTCAAAAAGTCTACCCTAGAATTAACATAGACTGTTCCGCTGCTCGCATGTCAACATGTATTTTATTTTATTTTCATTTTCAATTGTTGAAAATTGAATTTTTTTTTATATATAAAATTATCATGGTTTTTGAAAAGCATCCCAAAATTAGAAATTGATTGGTGCTCATTTTTACAATCATTTATTTTTTTATTATATTATTAAATAAAAATTAATGATTTATTATATTGTTGAATAAAAAATAATTCCAATAAAAATATAATTATTAAAAATTAAAATTCATGATTTATTTCTATAGGATAATTATGATTTAAAAAAAAACATATCAACATTGGGTTGGTGTGGTTGGTGTTCGGCATTTTGAACATCTATTTTTTATCATATTATTAAATAAAAAATAATTTTATAAATAACATAATTATTGAAAATTGATCTTTATGATTTATTTTGATTTACTTTATGAGTTTATCATGATCTCATAAAAAGTCTCGATATTAAGTTGGTGCTCGGTTACGCAAATGTCTATTTTTTATCGTATAATTGAATCAAAATAGTCTTAAAAAAAATTATTAAATTCAATGGAATTCAAAAATCAAGTCGCGGGTTTGACGGATTAACCTCACTTGACTCAGGTTGATCCAATGTGTTGTCATTTCATTATTTAAAAAAATATATATATCATCTTAAAATTTTTTTGAAAGTTAGACCATATTTTTATTAGTCGTTCAAGTTTTTTAAACTTTTCAAGTAGACGGTGTCATACTAGGGTAACTTTTATATATTTTAATTTGAAGCTCAAATTAAGCAAAAAGTATGATTGGAAGATTTCAAATTTAACCATTTAATTAAGTTTAATGAAACTATTAAAGAATTTCCCTATACATGGATATTAATTTCTTACATGTGAAATGTTTTTGGTCTCGCCACATCATAGCATGGGGAATTATCTGGTCCTTTTCTATACTGACTTGAAGTAATTACATTTACAATAAGTTCATGTAAACAATTAGTATAATTATAACATGTGTATATTAAAAAAAACTTTTTTGCTAATGAAATTATCATCTCGTGAACTTTTAAAAACAAAATATATCAATTAATTTCATGAATTGCAAAAGTATAGTTTATAAATTATTTTAACTTAATATTCTTTTATAATGTCTTTTAAAATGTCTAGTACATTACTATACAATCTTTATAGTTAATGGAGAGACTTATTTTGTATTTCAACTTTTATTTTTATTCTTTTAATTGATATTTTTTTTTGTAATTTTTTTGTATAATTGAAATTTTTTTTTCAATTTTATCCTTCAACATTTGATTAATTGAGAATTGAGTTTCATAGTTTTTCAGATAAAGTGCTTCTAGTTTAATGACGCGGGTTATAAGTTCGAAAAGTTAACACAAGTTGACATTGATTTTTTTAAAAAAATAGAGGCTTTTTTATTCTTTTTGTTTTCTTTTTTATTGGGTTATCTCAATCTCATGATCTAGATAACGAGTTTGGCGGGATAACATAGGCTGACTCAACCCTAATTATCGAGTTGCAAGTTTGTCATGCTGACTCAAATTGACTCGACCTAAATTGTTTTAGGTTTTTTTTTTACCAATCTTTATTTTTTTGTAATTAATGGGTTAGGAATTGAGATACATCATTTATTTATTTTTAAAAAAATATTTTTTTTCAAGTTATTATGAGCACTTTTTTTTATTTGATTCATTCGTTGTTGTTGCTTTTTTTTAATAATTTACTTAAAATAAAATTAATTTATTTGATCCAATGAAGTCTATAACCCAAGTCATGAAAAGAAAAATAAAGTTTGCAACGCGGGTCATAATTAATAATATCTAGTTTGAGTGAAGAATAATGGATTTATCATACACTTTAAAATGATAATAGTTTCTTTTAATCGAAAAAATCTAATAATCACTATTGTTATTGCAGTTGTAATGGTACTATTAATTAAGTTTAATAATAATAAAAAAAAGGTTTTGTAATATCACTTAAATATAAATAACTTAAGATTATTACAATAAAAACAACAAAATTATTATAAATAAATGAGTGCACAAATTTAAGCTCACAATAAAAAAAATACACGTCCATAATAGATCCTTTTTTCTTAAGTTAAAATTTTTAATTCAATCCAAAACATAGTACGGTGCAATTGACTATTCTAAAAAATAAACATAATTATAGATTAGGTATAAAACAAAAGGAAGAGAATCCTAAAGTCTAAAATCTTGTCCTTGTATTACTTGTGTTAATTAATAACTCTATCCTGAAACTTCTTTATTAGTTTTCTATTGGACTAATTAAAAATTATTTAACCAATAAATAACTCTTAAACCACACGCACAATATATATATATATATATATATATATATATATATATATAACATAACAACTAAAAATAAAAGGGGAAAGAAAAGGAGGTAAAAGAATGGAAATTGTTTGTTTTTCTTTTTCAGATGGGATGGGAATGGAGTTAAAGAGATTTAGGGGAGAAAAGGTATATATTTATTTATTTTTATTTAAACCAAAATAAAATAAAATAGAAATATTTATTACTATTAAATGCCCTTAATTTGAAAGTAATAATTAAGTTAAAAGGATGCTTTTATGAGGTTGAAATTGTAATTTTAAGAAATTTCAATCAATTTCCCTCCAATTGGAGAGACCAAATTAAAACTATGGATCCTCAAAGAAGATTTATCCCATTTTCATCGCAAAAATATTCAAAGCCACCCATGTAATTAATTTGAGAAATGAACCCTATATATGTTATTAAAAGAATTGGTCAAATTTTACACAATGTTTTCAAGATTATATCATCTTTATCAAATCGAACTAAACTGCACTCAATTATAAGCTGAATATAGATGATGATGATGAAGTCGTTGAAGACCTTAATCTATGTAAGAAATCATTGTTTTTCCAGAATAATCTTAGTCTCAAATTAAGGCCAATTAAATGGAAATTGCTGCCCCAATATTCTAGTGAACGACCCAATTAAGAATAAGTCTTGAAGGCCAATCAAGTACTATATTGAGAATATATTGGTAATTGGGGACTAATTTGAATGGTTTTCAATTTAATCTGTTTCATTTTCACCTCATGGGAAATTAAAATCAGGAATTAAGGGAGCCAATTGACTATTGACGTCTCGTCTTCTAGAAACGAAAACTTTCTTTCTTTCTTTCTTTCTTTTGTAGTGACAATTTGATATGCATGAACAGAAAAAGAAAAAAAAAAAAAAAGGGACCCTGAACTTGCTGTAACTTAATATAATATTTCCAAGCATTGACACCCTTACAAAATGATTGACCGGATAATTGGCTTGGCTGCCACTCTTCAAACCAATGCCCTAAATCTGAAAGTGAATTTCAAGATTTTTGTCTGAAAAACGAAGGGATATATAGATAAGTTGAACAACGTCCGAAGTTGCTTTGTCTCCAAGTTTCATAGCCATACCTTAATTAATTTCCCCCGCGTGGCAATTTTAGTAGTTTAATAATGCTGACACGAGAAGGTTTTGCCGACTAGCTAGGGTTTCCACAGTTTAGAGCCATGCACAGAGATATACCAATATTCGTGTGAGATCATCCATGATGCTATTTGGAATGTGTGAGATCATTCGTGACGCCACGCAACTAAAACCTATACCTGCTCAAAGTTCATGAAAAGGATGTTGGAAATAATTACCCACATGCATACACGTGTTAACATCGACTAATAAAAACGTGTGAGATATTTCCATGTGACTTTTCTTTTCAATTCATAGAGTCATGCTAATTAAATACATCATGACTTGGAACATGGTAGAGTCGCAGGTCACGAGTTAATTTAAATTTATTAAAATAATAATATTTCAAGATTTAAAAAAAAAATTATACTTTATAAAAAAAAATATAACAAGATTTAGTTAGAAGGTAAATTAAAACGTGTTCAATTTAAGTTGATTTTTTCTAACACCCAACTTAAGTCATGTATGAATCAACTAGATTCAAGGTTTATCTATACAGAAAAAGTTGTTAGGGTGGTTACAGTTGTTTTTTAAAGTGTATTTTACTCGTCAGTGTATTAAAATAATTATTTTTTATTTTTAAAAAATTATTTTTAACATTAGCGTATTAAAATAATCTAAAAATATAAAAAATATATATTAAT
>Ga0325410_1005268_pt1 | contig 14309 bp, 5 predicted proteins | sample PopdelMetagenome_16_FD_206182 | JGI IMG/M metagenome (GOLD analysis project Ga0325410, IMG submission 206182) | Populus deltoides microbial communities from Bellville, Georgia, United States - Xylem-PdIQD-R3 | ecosystem: Host-associated > Plants > Phyllosphere > Stem > Wood/Secondary xylem... | reverse complement strand
CAATCCCTATTTGCAACACCAGACGCAACAGTCATCAGCTGCAGCAGTCACATGTTCCAGCAGTGCAGTAGCTTCCATTCCAACAGATTAGACCAGCAACGTATACCAGATTCAGGCACAATATAGCAGTAGTTTCTTGCAACAACGTACAGCAGTAGCTTGAAGCACGTACCAATAGCTTCATCCCAACAACATACACAGCAGTAGCATCAACACGCAACATGAGGGAATAGCCACCGCGTTTCTCAACTAGCAGCAATAATCACCGTATATGTAGTAGAATCTCAACCAGAAATTCCACACACTAGAAACCAAAAAAAATAAAAGTCTCCAGTAGCAGTAATAACAGAACCTCCACAGCAGCAGCAGCAAAGCTTGCAATAACAGGAGATAAATAGCACCTTTAACGTAGAAGATCAGCCTTCAAAAAGTAGTAGAAAACAACAGAAGGGAAATAGTAACCCAAACACAACAAGAAATCACAGCAGTAGCCACCTCCCAAGGTAGCACATCAGCCTTCTCAAAGGCAACGGTAGCCCCCTTTCATGACAACATATCAGTCTCCAATTACAACAACTAAATAAAAAGAGATTTCTGTTTAGAATCATTGTTTATAACTATTTATAATTAGAATATTTATTAAACTAGCATTTAGAATTCTTATTGGAATTAATATAATAATTTGAGCTTAATTATCTTTATTTTATATTCCACCTTAAATATATAAGGTGAATATAAAGAAATAATAGCTTGAAAAGTTAAATAGTTAAGTGTTTAGTATTTTCAACGTTTTTTTTATACATTGGATTCAACATCTATCATTTACAAAATTAATAAGAGGATTTCAATCCCAAAACATGTTACACGAGTTCGATTCTTTAATGTTACTTGATTCCAATCCGGACAAAACAAATTCCAAAAGCTTACATAAAAAAATGTTAATGTCAATAAATATCTTCTAGAAAGTCATTGAAGTTATCAAATATCGCGTCTCCTTTTTTTAATAAATTTATCATAAAGCTTTTGTTTTTTTAATGATGCCGGTCTGTTTTTTAGTGAAATAATGATAACAATACAATTATTACATATGACAGTATGGCAGATTGCATGTATTTGGTCAGAGGAATTCCAAATAAAGGAGAAAAAAATATTATTCTAAAAATCAAGAATAGACTTTTTAAAAAACACGTGAGTCAAATCATATAAATCAGTATGGCAGATTGCATGTATTTGGACAGATGAATTGATTAAGCTATTTAACTCAACATATAATAGTATTTACATGACCGCGCGATGTTACGGGTCAATTTTTTTACATAAAAAATATTTAAAAAATTAAAATTTAAAAATATTAGGTCTTTTTCCAAAGCTATACTCAAGACTCAAGAGTTTTGAATGTGGCTGTAACGCCTGACCCAAGAGTAATATTTATAATATTAATAATAACATTAAATTTGCATGATCCAAGTTTAAATGGATCTGGCTGCAACACCAGACCCAATAGTCTTGGATGTGGGTCTGGTTGTAAGGTCGTGTCATAAAAGTATAATAATTAAATAGATTAATTAAAAAGAAAAAAACAAAGAAAAAAACCAAAAGAAAGAAAAAAATTAATGAAGAAAAAGAAAATAAAATCTGAATTAACTGGGTTAGCCCTTCAAACCAAGTTAACCTGTCAAACCTTAGATTCGTGTCGTGAAATTTTGATAACTAAATAGAAAAAAAATATTTGACGAGTTAACACAGAATTAACTGGGCTAACCCGTCAAACCCGGGTTAACCCGTCAAACCCGAGATTCCTGTCATGAAAGTTTGATAACTAAATAGAAAAAAATTGAACATTAACAAACTAAATTAAAAAAAATAATTAAAAAGAAAAAAAATAGACAAAAAGGCATCAGCCTTTTCACTGTGGACTGCACTGTGCAGTCCACAGTCAAAGCCATAAAAATAACAAAAAAGCAAAAGGAAAAAAAAACTAAAGGCATTAGTCGATAATTAAATAGAAAAAAAAATTTAATATTAATAAACTAAATTAAATAAAAAATATTAAATAAAAAGAAAAAAGAAAAGAAAAAAACTTATAAGAACAAAAGAACTAATGAAGAAAAAGAAAAAAAATCTAAATTAACTGGGTTAACCTGTCAAACCTGAGATTCGTGTTATGAAAGTCTGATAACTAAATAAAAAAAATTAATATCAACAATCTAAATAAAAAAATTAATTAAAAAGAAAAAAAGAAGGCATCAGCCTTTTTACCGTGGACTGCATTGTGCAGTCCACCGTGAAAGACATAAAAAAAGCAAAAAAAAAAATAAAGGCATCGGTCTTTTCACTGTAGACTGTATACAATATTAAAAGATGAAATCAGAAGAACAAAAATAATGAGGAAAAAGAAAAAAATTTGAATCAAATGGGTTAACACGCCAAATCAGGTTAACTCGTCAAACCTGAGATTCGTGTCATAAAAGTGTAATAACTAAATATAAAAAAGATTTAATATTAATGAAATAATTTTTTAAAAAAAATTAATTAAAAGGGAAAAAGCAAAGAGAAAAAAACCTACAGGAAGAAAAAAAAATTAATGAAGAAAAAGACAAATAATCTGAATCAACTGGGTTAACCCGTCAAACCTAGGATCCGTATCATAAAAGTCTGATAATTAAACAGAAAAAATTTAATATTAAGAAACTAAATTAAAAAAAATAATTAAAAAAGACAAAAAAATAAAACTAAAAGCATCAGCTTTTTCACTATGGACTGCACTATGCAGTCCACAGTAAAAGGCTTAAAAAAAAAGAGAAAAAAAAAGGCACACGCTACGGGTTAATTTTTTTTCTTACATAAAAAATATCAAAAAAGGCTAAGATCTAAGAGTGTTAGGTCTTTTTGCAAAAATATGCCCAAGAGCCTTTGGTCTAACTGCAACGTTTGACCCAAGAGTAATATTTGTAATATTAAACTTACATGAGTCAAGTTTAAGTGAGTCTGGTTGTAACACCAGACCCAAGAGCTTTGGGTGTGGGTCTAGTTGCAAGGTTGTATCATAAAAGTGTGATAATTAAATAGATTAGTTAAAAAAAACAAAGAAAAAAACCAATAGGAAGAAATAAACTAATGAAGAAAATATATATATATATATATATATATATATATATATATATATATATATATATATATATGAATTAACTGGGTTAACCCTTCAAACCAGGTTAACCCATCAAACATGAGATTCGCGTCATGAAAGTTTGATAACTAAAAAAATTGACAGTTTAACCCAGAATTATCTGGGTTAACCCGTCAAGCCCAGGATATATGTCATGAAAGTCTGATAATTAAATAAAAAGAAATTTAACATTAACAAACTAAACTAAACAAAAAAATTAATTAAAAATAAAAAAGCAAAAAAAAAATTCCGGGTTAACTCGTCAAACCAAGTTAACTCGTCAAACCTGGAATTCGTGTAAAAAAACACAAAAAAAACAGAAAAAAACCCATAAAGGCATAAAAAAACAAAAAAAAAACAACTCAGTGTTTCACTGTGGACTACATAGTGAAACATTAAGCAGTTTTAGTATATGTTATAATAAAATATTGTTAAATATAAGAAATAAGAATATTCACATAAATTATTTGATTAATTAGTGAGATCCGCTCTTTAAGGATATATAATCTAATGACTCATAATGTTTTTAGAGTATTTTTTTATTTATACATATAGAATGTTGATTATTTAAAAAAAAACAAAATAGCATTGTTTACTAAAAACTTTGTAGAATAACATAGTTTGAATTTTTTTTAAGTAAAATAACATAGTTTGATACATGTCACGGTTCTTAAACACGACTTTTAAGGATATTGTGATTGAGAAACAAAATATTTAAAGATAAAGTGATTGGAAAATATAGTAACTTAAGATGTTGTGTTTTTGAACCGCAACATCTTACCAAATAAAAAATTGTATCTCCTTTTCTTCTCCAAAGAGCAGTCGCCCCTCACACCGTCTCTTCTACAATTTCTAACTGTCTATAACTCAAAAACCATCGCTAATCAGCCATTTATAGTCTTATCACACCCAAGAAAACTTTTTTCTTTATCTCCAAGCCTCATTACAGTCATTTTTTAATCGAAAACCGATGCATCCCATGTCCCCCCAGTTGATAAATCTAGGTGAATATCATATATTACTCTTAATTTTATGGGTTTCATGGTTAGTTTGTGATTGTTTGAGTTTTGATTGGATTGTTGTTTTGGGTTGAGTTTGATATATTAGGGTTTGTTGATTTGAGATAAATCCTAATTTAATTGATATAATTAGATATGATTGCACGTAATTGATGATGCAAATAACATCAATTAAGTATAAATTAAATCAATTAGGGTTTACGTTGACTTTTGAGATTAGTAATTGTAATTGAGGATTTTGTTTTAATTGTGTAAATTATCTATGAATTGATGCAATTAGAATTGATTTTATATAATTGAGCATGAAAATATTATCAATTTGTGTAGAAATTATATCAATTAGGCTTTGCATTGATTTTTGGAATTAATTGGCATAATTAGATATCTTGTTTTAATTGTGATAAATTAGCTATAAATTGATATAATTATAATTGATTTCATGCAATTGTGAATGAAAATAACATCAATAAGGTAGAAATTAGATCAATTAGGTTTATATTGAATTTTAGAACTAATTGTTGTAAATTATCTTGTTTGAATTATGACAAGTTAGCTATGAATTGACACAATTATGATTTATTTAATTCAATTAAGCATGAAAATAACATCAATTAGGTACAAACTAGATCAATTAGGCTTCACGTTGAGTTTTGGAATTAATTTCCATATTTGAGTATCTTGTTTTAATTGTGATAAATCAGCTACAAATTGATGCAATTATGATTGATTTCATACAATTTTATTGAAATTATGTTGAATTGATCGAAATAGTTTTTCTTGTTTTACATAGTGTCTTATAAAATATTTATGTTATGTCATAGTGGTGGTACTATTATTCTCGATATGAACAATAGCATCACTCACAATAACAAAAGTAATATATTGTTGAATGCTAATATATGCATGTCACTAATGGATATTAAACAAGTTATATGTCATGGACTCAGGTGGAATTATATTAATGTTAAAGTTGATATTGCTTAGAGATGTCATGTTGGGAAACATCAATATTATTCCGTATCAATTTAATTTTAAGTGATGTGAGTTTCAGAACTATAATTGAATTGATCATTTGAAGTGGATTAAATATGGCGGAATTGTATGTGGGTAATCGACCTAAACGAATCATCACACCATTCCTATAGCCACAACTTATGTATCACTATGAAAAGCATGGATGAATGAGATCTTTACCCTGTAATTCTAAAAGAGGACCACTTGGTTTGGTATTGGGGTATAATATATTGAATCATCAAACCAAACCCAGAGCATATTTCTTCATAGGAGGACATAGAATACGAGCCACATGCATAATGGGTTTAAAATACTGTATGTATTTTTTTCCACAATTAGTGTATGATAAATGATGGGTTTTATTTATGATATAATATGTGTATTTACCTAATATTAGGTTGACTTGTTATTACAAGAGGTTCAAAAATCGTTGTTGATCTTCATGATCTCGATGATGATGACCTATAACATTATTATTATGCATCTTATTGGTTCACTGTTTGCCATGATATAATTTAAATTTTTGGAGAGATCTAGAGTCTTGATAATGTCATAGTTAAAGGTGAGGCTACTCAAACAGGAGAAAGCCATGTTATTGATAAAGCTGACTCATCCACCAATTGACAAGAGAATATATATATATATATATATATATATATATATATATATATAGACTTGTTTATAAATTCTTAGTTAATTATGTCATGTTATTTTGCTAATAATTAGTTTGTATTTTATTTTACATATGTTTTAGTATATCTGTATAATTGTTTTATCTTGGTGAGGTTGAGATTTGAATGTTTAAATATTTGAATGTATTTTGGAGTGGTATAATTTCAAATTAAAATTTTACAAGTGTACATGTGAATAAAGACAACAAGGTTGAGTGTAGTTGAAATATTAATATTGTTGTAGGGTTTTTTATTTTTAAAATTATTAATATTGATTATTTTTACTTTATATATTTTAATTGTTTAGAATTTCAATTAAGGTGAAATTCAACATTGATAGAACAATTTAAATTCAGGTGAAGTCAACATTGATAGAATTCAAGCATTTACAGGTGAAGTCAACATTGATATGTTGAGTTATTATGAAAACCAATTACTGTTATACAAGTAACAATAGACCAACTTATATAAATGTGCCGAAAATCAAAGAAAATAAAGATTAGTTAAAAATGGATAAAAAAATGTTTTTTTTTATGCAATTCACTCTATATCTAAAAGAAATTTTATTTTAGATTTTATTTTTTTATTTTAAAGAAAGAGTGAATGTGACAACCCACACCACGCCATAACACATTGTCCTCAAAAAAAGAGTTTATTAATACATATACACATATTAAAATAAACATTCATAATTATATACATGTCAACAATAAAAATTAAATACCATTCACTTCATTAAAAATTAAAAATGCAGTATTGGTGATTTTGTAAGAGAAAAAATAAAGACGAGTTTGGATTATATATATATATATATATATATATATATATATATATATATATATGATTGCTCCATGAAACAAGAAATTTTATAATACTTACGAAGTAATCGATAATATTCTATTACTATCCGGGTTTATTTTGAAAAAAATAAATATAAATAAAAAAGAAATTTTAAATAGAAATATTTTTATTATTTTTTTATGAATCATTAATTTTATTATCTCTTTTTTTATATCTATCTTTTTATTAAAAATATAAATAATAAAATACAACTAATTACCACTCGACGTTGGAAAATTTTCCCCTTGAAACGCAGTTACCTGTTTTGATCTTTCAACTATTTTGTTTTAATGCAGATCGATGTCAAGCAATCTTGCTTCTCAGAGCACTTTCCTTAAAAAAAAAAAAATTCTTTTAGAAATTGGGCATCTGTGCCCAAAGGACAAGTTCCAATCCATCTCTCCATCTGTGGAACTATTAGTAGTGTACACATGTAATTTGAAGATTAGCCCACAAGATTCCTTCAGGTATAATCCAGCCCAAAATATTAACAGCCCAGCTTCATTTCTGTTTGATTTGATTGCCCTGGGGGCTGAGCCTGAGAATGAAGTAGAAACTGAAAATCAGAAGAATATATTGCAAGTTGAAGTGATATTGTCCACCATTGATGCAGGTTGCTCCTTAGTCGACCATTGATGCTGGGCTAGTGTGATTTGATAATATCTATTCTGCTGGAGTGATCGTTGACCATTGAATATACATGTCTGCTGGAGGGGCCAGCCAGCGGCAATCTTGGGCGGCATCCTGGATACTGTTGTCGTGTTAACTTCCTTCTCGTTAAGAATGTAAAGTTTTTCTTTCTATCTCTCACCTAACTTTTTCTTTTTTTCGCTCGAAGATTAGATAAGATCTACATTTTACTATTTGGCTTTGATTGAATTACTTATAACTGATTTTTATGTTGGGATTTGTATATGGTGTTTTTCTTTATATGGAAAATTGATGGGCAACAAAGGAAAGGGGGGAATATGATGAATCTAACTTCATTGCTTATATTCTTAGGGGATTTTTTTTTTTACTGTAATCAAATCCGATCATCAGCAGAAGAAAAGCAGAAATCTTAATAAACTTCTTTTCGTCTTTTAGCAGAAGAAAAGCAGTCTTTTCGAATAGATCCATCAGACGGAAGTGTGATTGTGTGTATAAAGCACTTGTAAAATTTTCAATCTGGATACAGTGACATTAGGCAGATGGCAGTACAAGAATCTTCCAAGTCTCACTTTCACCCCTTCAATCAAATCTAGTGTTTCTTGCAACTATCCTGCCGTGCTAATGCAGTTTTCATTTTTCAGATTTCATTTTCTTTTAAAGTGTTAAAAGGAGTTGATAGTCCTGTTCACAGTAATGGCGAAGCGTGGAGCCAAATTGAAGGCCTGGCTTGGACCTCAAAACTGCCGGGTGCCTGTTGTGGTTACGTGTCTGGTTGTGATACTTGTATTGTTAATATTGTTGTTTTGCAACAATGGGAAAAGCCCTGATTCTTCTTTTGGATATCCGATAAAAAAGTGGAATGCTTTCGAGTCAGTGCAATTTAACCCAACAATAGAGCTGAGGAATGGAACAGATGTGATATGGCAAATACCCAGTTTGCCAAAAGCAGTTCTCTTTGTGGCTCATGGATGCGATGGCAGAGCTGCTAACTTTTGGGACAGGTCTTCAAGCTGCCCTAATTGCATTGGTTTGCCTGAGGAAAGGCTGCTTGTTCTTCATGCTCTTGCTCGTAAATTTGCCGTGATCACAATTTCAAGCGCAGGGAGATGCTGGACATTTAGGGAGGAAAGATTAATTGTTAAGAATATAATACAATGGTGGGCTCAAACACATAATCTTGAATCACTTCCTCTTGTAGCCTTGGGGGCCTCTTCTGGTGGATACTTCGTCTCTGCACTCGCCACCAATTTGAGGTTCAGTAGCATAACACTTATGATTGCTGAAGGGAAGTTTGACCAAATGGATATCACAGTGAACTACCCACCTACGCTTTTTGTTCACATGCCTAAAGACTCATATAGGCAGCAAAAGATAAGTGAGTTTATAGAAGTTCTGAAGAACAAGGGCATTGATGCAGCAGAGGTTGAATGCATGGAGTTTCCTTTGTCACCAAGTTTCTTAGCTGATAGAATCCCAGGAATGAATCAAACTGTTTCTGCTAAGTTGTTTGAGCTATTTCAGGTCAAGAGTTTTGTTGATGGGAACGGATATATGAAGAAAGATGGGCGAGCAACGCGATGGAAAGAAGCTCTCCGTGAATGCAAGAACCTTGTGCTGGATAAGAGTATGGTCCAACACGTGCAGGAGGAACTCAATCTTGCATTTGCTTACCATGAAATGACTAGCCTGCAGTCTGAGCAAATATTTAAATGGTTTGAATCTCATTTGAACTAATCAACACTCTTTCTTGCAAGTCAGTTTCTTTTTTTCGACTTTAGAAGAGCGAAGAGCATTGCCTTCATTAGGAAATTCTCTCTTTGCCCAACATACCATTTAGAATTTAGCTTCATTTAGATTTCGAATCTTTGTTCTTGAAATTAAGGTTTTTCTTAAGTTATTTAATATCTTTCCTATAAAAATACTAATTTTATTATTGGTAGGTTTTTGAATTCCTCTAATTAGAATCGTTTTTTTTCAAGATACTCAAAATTTTCATTGTAAGTCTAGAGTTTTTTAAACTAAAAAAAATCCAAGTACGCATATTAGCCACTATTTTAAACACTAAATAATATTTATTTATATATTTTGAATTTTGGGACATTAGAAAGTCTCTTTTGCCCACTGTACCTTTTAGAATTTAGCTTCATTTAGATTTCGAATCATGATTCCTATATAATAATGGGCGTTCTAAATGACAATTCAGTTCCTCCGACTATAATTAACTAATGACTTGAACAGAGTCATGGATGGAAGAAAACGAGTGGTTTACCGTAAGGGATGTTTGCTGTGGCAACTTGTTTACCTACTAACATGTCGCATCATCTTAACTGAAACATGCGATCTGTTATCAAATTTGATGTTTTTAAGGTGATTTTTTCTGATTTTGACATATCATATTAAAATTATCATAATGCATTTTAGCCTAAATGTATTTTAAAACACGAGCTTAACAACCTTTTTGTCAATCTCAATAATAAAAACTGGATGATGATAAAAATGGGATCTTATTATTTTAATTATTTATGTTTTTTTTTTTAATATCTGACTGAATAATTTTTCTTCCAACTCTGCTGTTATCTTCAAATTGAAACGCAGAAACGAGTCTTTTCTTCATTTTTTCTTTCTAGTGACGATTTGAAGACCTAATCTTCAAAGTGGAAAAAAGAAAACAATTTGTTACTAGTCAATCCAGATTTGTGCTCCTAAACTTTATAATTACCAACACTTCAGGTGATTCCATCACATGTAGAGCTTATAAGAAAACGGATATTATATGTGTGGTGTTGTTTCCATTGGAAACACTTTGTAATAGGAAGCTGGGAAAGCAGTAATTTTTCGTTGTCTCGGGATTTAGGATTCTTATAAGCGATGCAATTGGACATGCTTGGAAGTCTATTTTGATAGCTGTCTGATCGGAAATGCTGGTTGGGGAATAGCTTTGCCTACTCTTGAATATCTTTGTTGAACAATTTCTTCTAGCTGGAAATTGCTTTGTATTCTGGCTACGAGTAATTATGAATGCCAACTAGATGGAAACACTTTTCCTGACTGATGATGCGTTTACTAGCTTTTGTTTTGCCCCACTGATGGAGCAGCTTGTGGTTGGTGCTTTACTATAAGTTATTCTGTTCTCAAATTGTCAGCATTCATGATTAAATACATCAAAATTTGAAAAACAATGCCAAATCAGTTAGCAAATGTGCTCTCTTATAGTGCATATGACGATCAATAACTACGGACGTGTATTGCAATTAGAAAAGGTGTGTTGGTTCTGATGGATCTTAAAAGAAGAAGAAGGAGAAGATAGTGCAGGTTTTCCTGTGATAGAACGACTGTATATTCCAAGTGTATGACCAAATAACTGTGATGAAATGAAATGATCATAAAGGTTTTCATTTACAATCGCGCCAACCCAACGGGTGTGCATAGGCAGGGTAATGGCTCCCCGTGCATGGCAAGCACAAGCCATAGAAAATCAGCTGTTCTTTTTCCAAAAGTCAAATCCCATTTCATTCAATCATCAAGATCTTATTCAGCCAAGCTTGCCAAAAAATCATGGAGAAGCTGAGACTAGCAAAAATCTGTCATTGATATACTCCGCCATTGACTATCATCTCCATCACCAAATCATTCCAAGAGTCTATTGGCCCAGGCAAGCACCAATGTAAGCAATCATTCTGAACTTTAGCATTCTTATCTTCAGCAAATGGCTGAAACTGCCTGTATGGTCCTGGGTGCCCATCTGGTCTCAACAATGATAATCGAGTTGTATCCAGTAGTTTCAAAACCACCCCTTTGTCAGGTCCTAACGCTGCAGCCTTCGCAAACTCTTCCAGTTCAATATTACGCATTATCGTGTCTACATCAGTCATATTAACCTCGCCTTCTTTGAAGGGCACCTTTCTATCGCAAGTACCCCCACTAAACCATTCTCCGTTCTCGAAGTGGTCTGGCGTGGTTGTTCTAAGGAAAGCAAGAGTTTTGTGACCAGGGTTTGTGATGAAGTTAAAAACCAGCTGTATTGCTTTGCGATATGCATAATCGAACCCTAGCTCAGTCAAATTCTTTCCAGGGCAGTAATGGCAGCCTGTAACCACGTTGTTCTCATGGTATATGGCAGTTTTCAGGAACCATTTTCCTCCAGCAACTATTGCATAATCAAAATTCCTATATTGATCGGTCCATTTTTTATCAAGTTCATCTAGATGAAGCTGGATTTCTGAAGAGGAAACTCCGTTCATGTCTTCAAAAATATCTGCCTTGATAAGGAAGGGGGTCCAAATTACTGAGAGGGTGAAGTTGTGGGTTCGAAAGTGCCATATTTTCGACCTATATTCCTCATCATGGTATGTTTCAACAGCTTGCTCCACCTATTTGACATAAATAACAAGCAATTGATCAATTATTGCCAACGCGGCCAAATTTCGAAAACTGCCAGCAGAATACAACGCTGCAGCACAAAATCAAAATCTATGATGCTGCAGAACAAAAACAATAGCAGCAAGCTAGATCAAACATGTAATGCTGTGGTAGGTCATAGTGTATCCACCTACAGTTTTATTAAATGCAAGGGCTGTGGGTAGTGGGTGCTGCAGTGGGGCCTCAATCTGGGATTCAAGCATAAAAAAACATGAACATATCCCTACTCTTTGCATGGCCTGTCAGTTTTCCGTTGAATCCCCAAGCTACTTCCTTTTCTATTCCTTTCCTGGACTATCCTTAACCTAAATAGAAAAATTAGGCAAACAAATCATCACTTGGGATATATTTTTTTTTCCTATCGAGAACAATATATTTATTTTGTGCAAGACTTAGCTTGGATTATTGTGTTGGTAAATATAACAACTACTAACAGTTGCCGATTATTGATTCCAAATAATTACATAGACTAACCAACAAGAATTGTGGATATATAAATGACTAATAGACAGGATAACCATCTCCGAAAAAGACAGGATAACCTCTTAATAGCGGTACTCTGACCATCAAAGTAGCAGCTGTATTCCACAATGAACTAAGATTGATGTTTGATTATTGACATCTATATGATCTAGCTTCACGAGGAGAAAAAAGAAACAGACAAATAACAAAATATGTTTACAGCAGTGATATGAAGATTCAGAGTCCTCTACGTGCTCTTGAAGAAGATGCAAAGTGTCTTTAACCATGACAACCTCAAACTACACCACCTCAGTTCAATGCCTAGTTAAGTGGTTAGCAATCCTAATCTCACATGTGAAGGTGGCTAATGTGTAGCAATTGATATTGATTAATTAAACTTAGCTTCTACTCTAATTCTTTTGACTAGTTCAGTTTTCATAAGAAACAGCACATTGCACGTATTGATGATCTACAGTGCTTCCTGATATCAATTCCTGACCAAGAAATTATTCACAATGAAGTAGTAACCATCGAAAAACTTGGCCAAGCAAATGCTACATGGTCGGCAACAAATCGAGAAATCAAATGACAGAACACAGAAAATTTCTATGGGCTCTTAGTTTTTACCTGAGAGAGAATGCAAAGCAATGACTGGACATGGTTACGTGAAATGGAATCACCAATGAAGGCCCATGACTTGTTCCTCATCAGGTGAAGAAATTTTTTAGGATTAAACTTGGGGAGACTGCAGCCACGCGGACTCCACCTCCAGTAGAGGTACCCTGAATCAGGTCTTCCATTTTTCATACAATTTTGATGACCTTCTATCTGAAGGCAACTCTGATTAGTGTAAAACGGACCAGAAGGGTCCGGTATCCATTCTCCAGTAAACAAATCACACTTTCCTGCAATTACATGTGCATGGAAGAGACATCACTACACTACAAGGAGTATTAACTGAAAGTGAATGCTAATATAAAGACTAGACAGCAAGCTAAATTCTATGAAATGGGAGCGCATCCCTTTAAGTGAAATAATAATAATAATTAAAAAAAAAAAAGTATTGTGAAGATAGCAGAATACTAAACGCTATTTTGCATTATTCAGATTTAAAAACCAGACATGTTAGCCAGCACCTAAAAAATATTGAAACTAAGAGGAAGTGGCTGAATTAAATGGTGAATGATCTATCTGCGTTGACGGGTTCACCGGAGAAGACATGATAAAAGAACTGCGACAGTAAATAGAATAAACAGATGTAATAAAAAACCAATAGCAAAAGAAAAGGATCGATCCAATCTTCAAATATTCGGAAAATGAAAATGGGAAAAGAGAAGTTGTCATTGAATCACAAAACAAAGAGTGTACACTGAATCCAGTTTTCGCATCCAAGAAAACCCACATCCTCATTTTGACAAATTGTTCTTACAATATAACCAATTCCTCGTTTTGATTAGAACTTTCTTGTTCAAGCACGTAGAGAAAAAAGAAAGGGAATAAAGAATTGGATACCTGATTGTGAATTTTGGCTTTTATTAGCTTCAAAATCATTAGAAGCTGGCTCTTCAGCAGGCAAAGAAGCCATTAAAGACTCTGGTTTAGTCTCTTCATTAGCTGGGACGGATGTCTCGACAACTGAAGAGAATCTGAATGAACCAGAGATTAATAAACGAAAAGCAAGACCCACCAAGAGAAATGAGACTGCAAACTTTATAATGACGCTGTTGTGTTTCGAGAGTGAAAATGGGTTCAAATCAGACCTCATTTCCTTCACCATTTGGCGTCAGAGAGGCCAACAAATTCTCTTTGAAGGCGAGGAAAAAAAAACAGAAGGAGTGGAATCCGGTTTCCTCTACAGCCCAAATGGTGTTTTAGCATGAAAAATTAATAATGGTTTGATTCTGATTTGTTTTGTTTGGTGGCTCACAGAGCAGTGAGTATTGTTAAATGCATGGATCTAATACAGACAAGAACATGTCCTGTCTTCGCTTTTTCATTTACAATTAGGTGCCCTGTCTTTACATATTATTTTTTCAGGGTGGCCACTGTTCTTTTCCTTCATACCAT
>Ga0325410_1005267_pt1 | contig 14310 bp, 11 predicted proteins | sample PopdelMetagenome_16_FD_206182 | JGI IMG/M metagenome (GOLD analysis project Ga0325410, IMG submission 206182) | Populus deltoides microbial communities from Bellville, Georgia, United States - Xylem-PdIQD-R3 | ecosystem: Host-associated > Plants > Phyllosphere > Stem > Wood/Secondary xylem... | reverse complement strand
ATATATCTTTTTTAGTTATTTTATAACCTCAATTTGAAAAGTATTTTTAATCAAACACATTAAACTATTTTTTATTCAACTTCAATTTCAACTAAACATATATAAATACCAAACCAACCTTATCCAAAAATACTTATTTATAAAACATTTTTTTTCAAACCACAATCACAAAAATTATTACAATATCAAACACACTCAAACTCCTTTGCATACATCATTAATAGTTTGCAACAAATATATATTAAAATATATTTATGTATTAATATCACTGACATGATGTGTCGACGTAACATGATCGATCAACTCACTATTATTTGAGTAAACTCACAACTTGTTAATTCAAGATCTTAACGAGTCAGGCTTGAGAAGTAAATAAATTTGATTTTTATTTTATCATGAGATTTGAATTTTAAAGGAGGTCATGTATATATTTTAAAAGTACAGCAATCCATTTCTACGTGGTATATTCAAAATCCAAAGGAGATCTGAATAAAATGAATTTAATTTTGATATATGAAAGTTACACTTAAAAGCGAATTGTTATAGAAAACAGTGGATTTGTTATTAGTAGATTATAATATAGGAAATATATTCTTAAAAGAGTAATTAAATGACTCAATACACAATATAATTGCATATATGGTTGTGATATTATTTCTACAAGTTCTTTATTGATCAGATAAGTTTTATGTTTATGGTTGCTGATTGGTAAATTTTAAAAATTCCAGAATTAAGTTTATTTGTGGGTTATGATAATTATGCTTATTATTATATGATTTTATTTCAACTTTCTAGGATTTTTATTAAACAAAATCGTTACATGTTTAGAAATTTCTCTGGAATTAATTTTCAATGTTCTGGGCATATTAGGTATAGAGGAATAGAAAGCTTATGGGAAGAAATATTTTTTTATTTAGTTCGGTCTTAATTTTAGGCCGGAATAAATTAATTAGATTCAGGTTTAGTTTTATACTGAATGATTTTTAATCTTGAGCAAAATTAAAATTGGTTTCGTCTTGGATAGAAATCCAATTCAAAATAAAAGTTTGTTAATTAAAATTTTGGTTGGACTAGATTTTTTATATAAGTTATTAAGTTTAAGGTTTGGATCTAATAATAATTAATCAATATGTCTAATAAAACTAAATTGGGCTAGAATTAAAAACCAAATAGAAATTGAGCCTTATAAAGAAATAATCAATCTGATTATATTTTAGGTTTAAGTTAAAACTCAAATTAATTAGGTTTAGGCTTGGTTTAATTAAAACCTATAGAAATTAGATTGGGCTAAGGAAAATCTAATATGGTTAATTTTGAGCTTACCTTTTTAAATCCAATCACTACATACTTAGGCTAATATAAGAACATAAACTCATAAGATAAATAAATATATTTAAATTGTAATAATACATTTAAGCAAACATCATTGTTATTAAGAATAGCCATAAAATCTTAATAATATTGAAGGTTTAATAAAGTTTTAAAATAATCGTAATTAATAATATTTAGATTTAGCTATTAAATGTATATGATTAAGGAAGCAAATCTTATGCATAAAATGTGCCTCTACTCACTAGAAGGTTTAGATTTTGCTTTTAAAATTATTATGATTTTTCATATTATTATGTTGTTTCTGAATGTTACTTAAATTCTTGATTTTTACAGCTGCTTTTAATATTTTTATAAACAATGATTCTCGCATTCCTTTTCTGAATGAGATTTTTTTTAAAATAGAAAGACAAAATCCTTTTAACATTAGGGTGTATGGATTTGGACCTTGTATTTTGTGTGGACGAGCCACATGTGCTAACATAATCAAGTTTCATCATATATAGAATGAGATATGAAGGGTAAGAGCGATATAACCATTTGAGTATGATGCTTATAAATGCCTATATTGGCAAGAGCATTAGAGACTTAATTCCTGAATGCAATAAGGTCAAGGATTACATAAAGGCTACAAAAGAGCAATTTGTTAGTTTTGATAAAGCATTGGCTAGCACCTTTATGGATAAGTTGTCTATGATGAAACATTGCAAATCAAAGAGTGTGCGTGAACACATAATAGAAGTGAGAGACATTGCTGCTCAATTTAAGTCTCTAGAAGTTAACATTTGTGAATCTTTCATCATTCATCTGATACTCAACACTCTCCCTACATAGTATAAACCACTCAAGATTTCTTATAATACATATAAAGAGAAATGGTTTGTTAATGAGCTTTTAATCATGTGTGTATAAAAAGAAAGAGATGATGAAACATGAAAATCATGAAAGTGTCAACTATGTCACTCATAAAGTGAAAAAGAATAAAATAAGGAGAAAATGAGTTAACAATGCATAGTAAAAGAATAAGGAAAATGTGCTTTTCAAAGGACCTGGACATGTTAGATCAAGCAATATAACGGTTTGCTTATTCTATAAGGAAAGGGGACACAAGTAGAAAGATTGCCTAAAACATAAACAATGGCTTTAAAAGAAAGGTAATTATACTACCTTTATGTGTTATGAATCTAATTTCTTAGACTCTCCATGAAATACTTTGTGGATTAATTCGGGTACTACAATGAAGGATATGAGCTTTGCTAAAGGATACTAAAGATATTTTTTTCAAAAAACTTTGAAATAAATAATATTAGTGAATTCAATTATGTTATTGGCATATAGATTCATATAGACTGGTTTAAAAGGACATTAGGTCTATCTTATAAGGCCTATATTGAAAGACTTTTAGACAAATTCAAGATGAGTAAGTGCAAAGCTAATGCAACACTTATAATGAAGGGTGATAAATTTAATCTAATTCAATATTCAAAAAATGCCTTAGAAAAGCAAGAAATGGAAAACACTCCTTATGCATCTTTGGTTGGCAGTTTGATGTACGCCCAGGTATGTATCAGGCCTGGCATAACATTTGCAATAGTAATGCTTGATAGATATCAAAATAATCCAAGAATCGCTTATTGGAAAGTCGCCAAGAAAGTTATGAGATATCTACAAGGAGCCAAGAATTATATGTTATTTTATAAACATGTTAAGAATCTAGAAGTGATGTTCAAATTTAGATTTTGCTAAATGTCAAGATTCTAGAAAATCCACTTCAAAATAGATCTCCATGCTAGTTGGAGGTGTGATATCATATAAGAGTGCCAAATAGATAATTGTTGCATCATCCATAATAGAAGCAGAATTTATAGCATGTTTTGAAGCAACTTCACAAGTAAAATGTTTTAGGAGTTTCATCATCGGGCTTCGGGTTATGAATTCAATAGCAAAGCCATTAGCGGCTTACTGTGATAAATCAACAACTGTTTTCTTCTTGAAAAACATCAAAAGTAGGAGTTATGGTAAGCATATTGACATAAAGTATTTGGTTGTCCGAGATAAAATCAAGAATCAAGAAGTCATAATTGAACATGTAGCTACATATGATATGATAGTTGATCTTATAACTAAAGCTTTCTTAATTAAAGTATTTGCCAACCATGTAGAGAGCATAAGATTAGCCTAGTACATTTAAATTCTTGATTATTTGTAATAACTAGTTGATTGTGAATAAATAAATACACTTACAACTTTGCTTATAATGTCCATTAGGATATTTGATAAAAAAAAAAAACTCTATCGCTATTTCTCTCCATTATAGAGAGAAAATAGTTTTTTTTTAATTTTGCACATAATTATTGCTTAAAGACAAGAAAGCTACCAAAATGATTTCAAGTATGTTTTTCTTAATCAATTATTTCTACTATATTTATTGAATGTGAATGACATAATAGTTAAAGATCTAGAATTAGAGATTAAATTAAAATAATTTTTATACATATTATCGCTAAAAAATTTATAGCTAAGAAAATCAAATAATCTTGTTTTAGAAAAAACAAAAAAAAAAAAACCATACTAGGCCACTACATATTCATATTCAATATAGATAAATCTAATGTATTTTTATTTGGTAAATAACAAAATGGGATAAAATGAAACTTCCATGTATTGCTCGGACAAAGAATACTAGTAAATAGTAAGTTGACTCGTGCTCTTGTAAATTGGATTAGCTTTTTCTAGCGGAAAAAAATAAATTGTAGAGGCCTTTTCAACGTATTTTCAAGCATCAAGAGAAAATTTAATTATTAAATGAAATTTTTTAGAATTTATTTTTTAATTAATTATATAATAATAAGAAAAATATTTGTAGAAAATATAATGAATAAAATAATAGAGAAAAGATGCATTTTTTTTACCAATCCTTTTTTATTAATTTAATTTTTCATTTTTTGACAATAAAAAGTTTTTTTTATTTATAAAAAGAATAGTTCATTAAATAGTTCATCAAATAAAAAGTAGAAGCAATTAAAAAAATATATTGACAATAACTATAATGACTTGAACTTCATTTTTATAGAATATTCATGACCAAAAACATTAAAAAACAATCTAATATTTATATATAATAACTAAATAAATAATCATTAAAATTATAAAAAAAAGCCATATATATATATATATGTGTGTGTGTGTGTGTGTCTATATCATTGTCTTATTTAAAAATCAAATTCAAAATCAAATGGTATTCGATGAAATAATATTCAAAAAAACATAAATTTTAATTTTAATTATTATAATTTTATTTGAAAAAGTTAAAAAAATATAATTATTTTATTTGAAATGATTTTAATTAAAATTAAAAAAATAAAAATAAAAAAAGGACCTTATAAGAAGAGCCCAAACGCATAGGCTGCATGTGCTAGACTTTGACCCACAACAAAGAAGGGCATGCACGCGAGTCTCCAAGGTTAGACTAGTATATTTGGGTTTTTTTATTAATTGGACAAATAATGATATTTTTAAAAACATAAAAAACAGCTGATGTATCATTTATAGTGGCAGAAAATACGTTGTTTGCTAGTGCAAAATCCGACTACCAAAGAGATGCTTGGAACGTCGGGGTCTAACAAAAAAAAAAAAAAAATTTTCAATGATTTTTCAAATGATTTTACTCAAGACTTTAAAGATCTCAACAAACGTATTTGTAACGTTGAACCACCATTTAATCAATCAAAAAATAAAAACAAATAAAAAATAAAATTTTCAAAGCCGATATACCTATTTCGACAAAATATTGTAAAATGAAAGTCATAAACAAATATCATATTTTTATATTGCGAAAAAATGGTCAAATGAAAGCTTAGAAATTGAAAAACAAGTAAAATAAAATTGAAAAAGTTTTGGATAAAAATTAAAAATTTAAGAACTAAAAGGACCAAAAAAGAAAAATGCAGAAACTCTAGAGACTAAAATAAAAAAAAATCTCAGGAACAATAAAAAAGTGAACAAAAGGCTATATTTTATTTAAATATCAAATTTGATTTCATTCTCAAAGCGTCAATCATTTTCAAACAATTAGATTAAATATTATTCTGTTAAATCATACATCAAATTAAGTCTTGAATATATTTTTGTAAGGCTGTGATAACCAAAATCCCGATTAATATAATGTATATGAAGGAATTTGAAAAAAAAAATTGAATAGCAAAAATAAAACATGATTTAGGGATATATATAAGGAATCCTTATTCCAATACGCAGGCTCCTCTCACACAGCGAGATACTGATCAATTTTGTTATTTTTCTTAATTAATTCTTAATCTTAATAATCTTGAGTAGTGGGGTGCAAAAGAATCAATGAGGGATGACGATGAAGAGCAGAAGTGAACAAGACAGATAAAAAAAGAACCCATTGCGCCACCTGCGGCTTGGCTCGAGTTGGTTGGTCTCTTTTCCCAAGATTCGATTTGCACAAATCACATTGTTTCCTTTTCCCCTTCCTTTATTTATTTTCCCTCCTTCTTTCTCATTTTCTCTCCAGCTAAAATAATTGAAGCAAAGATGGTGGCCGATTCCAAAGGTAAATCCGATATCTCCTTCGCCGGAACTTATGCCTGTAGTGCTTTTGCAGCTTGTTTCGCTGAGGTAACGATACATGAATTAGTCCCCATTTCTTTGCTCCTGATGATCATGCTTTTGTCTTGTTGATTTAATCATGTCTTTCTGTTTAAAAGATTTTGACATCTGAGCTAATCTAATGTAATAATCCGAAATTAAGATTTTCATTGAAGATTTTATATTTTAGTGAAAGCTTCATCTTTGTCCTTTAACACGGTTTTGTTCTTTTGTATCACTCTTATCATCAGTTAAAAACTTGCTGTAATTTTTTTTTTGAAAAAAACAAATCACTCATTCCATTTAAATTGAATCTAGTTCCTTTATCTTATCATCCATAATAATCAGTTTAATTATGTTAATTGAAAATCAATGGTCACCGTGCATCATTTTTTCATATAGATTCCATCTTGAATTATGCTATTTTTAGGCTATATCTGTTGAGTTAAATTGTTGGAATTGCGCTTTCTTTATTTATTAGCCTAGATGAGCAATGACTAAGTTTTATAATTGGGTCAAGAGAGCTGATTAAGGCTGACTGTCTATGAATGCAGATATGCACAATTCCGTTGGACACTGCAAAGGTTAGGCTGCAGTTACAAAAGTCGGCTGTTGCTGGGGATGGATTGGCCTTGCCAAAATACAGGGGTATGTTGGGCACGGTTGCTACCATTGCTAGGGAAGAAGGGTTGCCAGCGCTTTGGAAAGGAATTGTACCTGGATTGCATCGACAATGTGTTTTTGGAGGGTTAAGAATTGGGTTATACGAGCCGGTGGGTTTCTAAATGGTCTTCTCTTGTGAAGTTGTGAGTTAATTCATTATGTGCTGTATGATTGCTGATTATTGTGACAATTAAAACTCGATGGTTGTCAGGTTAAGAACTTTTATGTGGGCAGTGACTTTGTTGGAGATGTTCCTTTGACCAAGAAGATTCTTGCTGCACTTACTACTGGTGAGCTTAATTTGCCAATGTTTAGAAATAACTTGAAAGAAAAATTTGTCTACTAATATGTACATTCTTGATTCTGATACAATTGCTGGATGCCTGCTTTTTTCTTTTTCCCGTGTTGGTGATGCACTTCTCTCATCAATCAGGTGCCATTGGAATCACTGTGGCAAATCCAACTGATCTTGTGAAAGTTAGACTTCAGGCTGAAGGGAAATTACCACCTGGTGTACCAAGGCGCTATTCTGGAGCTTTGAATGCATACTCAACGATTGTGAGACAGGTATCGAAATGAAGATAAAGACACTTGAAAAATATAGCCTTTATATTAGTCAGTCTGTTTTAACCCAGTTTTCTAACGTTCAGGAAGGAGTTCGGGCGCTCTGGACTGGGATTGGACCCAATGTAGCAAGAAATGCTATTATAAATGCTGCCGAACTGGCCAGCTATGATCAAGTGAAGCAGGTGAACTCAATATGCAACAATTTGATGCCTTTTCCACAATTGCATAGAATATTATGTACTATTTCTAATTTTACTATTCAATGCAGACAATTTTGAAAATTCCTGGATTCACAGATAATATTGTCACTCATCTTTTTGCTGGTCTGGGAGCTGGTTTTTTCGCTGTTTGTATCGGTTCCCCAGTTGATGTGGTAAACTGTCTATATCTGTATAAACAATAATATTTCATAAGGATATTATATGCAATATGTGCTCAAATTATAACCAGTTCAAAATTAACCAGCATCTACAATGCAGTTAGCAACTTTTGTTTATGAACTAGTCTGTTCATTTACATTCCCACTGGTCTTGGCCTCTTGGGTCAATGACCTGTTTATTATATTCCTGCCTAGTATATTTCAGTTTCTAGCCTCGTTTTAATGCTTTTTGTTTTTTTTTTAAATTTATTGTTGCAGGTCAAGTCGAGAATGATGGGAGATTCTGCATACAAAAGCACACTTGATTGTTTCATCAAGACTTTGAAGAATGATGTATGATTGATTACCCTTCAATTTATATATCTCTCTTCTGGAAAGTAAAACTAGTTCTCCAGTCATTGACATGTTAATAAGTTTACTATTAATTATATCATAAGCTAAGTACAAGTACTTTATGTTAGATATTATTGCATCTTAGATTCTATTTTATCCAAATAACATTTATGTTTTGAGTAATGCTAGGGATGCTAAAAGTTTGCAAATAATCATTTACTAATTGTCACCACATAGGAAAGTTGATAAAATCATGATGACATGGCCCTGTCATAGTTGTTCCATACATACCATAATCAAAATTGATTATTAATTTCTCATCTCTCAGATGTCACTTTAGTAGTTAATAAAAGAAATTTAGCAAACTAGGTTAGCATCTCTAGCATATGCTTATGCTTTTAACTTTAAGGGGAAGCGTTTGTTTTGCATGAATATTCTAGGCCATTTTATGTTTTCAACATATCTACATGTGCAAGTAATTAGAGCAAATTACTATAGAATATGATGTTTTTTGCAGGGCCCGCTCGCTTTCTATAAGGGCTTTATTCCAAATTTTGGAAGGCTGGGATCTTGGAATGTGATAATGTTTCTAACTTTAGAGCAGGTACAAGTTGTAGAAATTCGTTCTCCAATTGGTATTTGTTTCTCCTTTTTAATAGCTTGGTTTCTTTTAATTTCTGCGGTGTTTTTAATAATCTGGCCTGCGCACTGGTTTTCAACTTCCTTCAGGTAGCGGGTGTCTCAAACATATTCGTTCATTTTTTAATGTAATTATTTTCAGCAGGCACACGTTTGGTTGTTTGTCTTCTAATTACTTTTAGTGGCTTAACACTTTATTTTTTTTATTTTCTTTACTATGTCAGGCAAAGAAATTTGTCAGAAACTTGGAATCATCTTGAGCTTCAACATGATGGCGAAGCTACAATGCATGGGGATGATGGAAGTAGTCCCTGTAACAATAAGTTCCTCGTCTGTCTTTGTCATTTCTCTTATTTAGATGAGGAGTCCTGCAAGGGAAATCATAGTAACTCAAAAAACCTTTGAAATAATTTTTTGGTACTCGATTTTCCTACTTCTTGATTTGCTCTCTTGGGTCCTAATTGTTTCCTTTTCGTAAAAGGATCGAACTTGGAATTATCATAGAATGAACTTGTTACCATTTTATTTTTTTTATCGCTAGAATTCTTTTCTTATGTTCAATTTTATTTTTCCAAAATTTACTGTTCTCCAGCTAGTTTGGGTTCTAGGCTTTGCTGTTCTTCCCTGATCCCTCTTAGGCCTCTGCAACACCAACTCAGTATGAACCATTCCTCCAAAGAAATCTCTCTATCCAAGGAGATTGCTTATTTTCCTCACATCTTGGATATAAATCATAAACTTATCTTTATCGGCAAGCTCTTTACAAATCAAGATAATGATATTTAAGTGTTTGGATTTTTTTTATTTTTGCATTGGAACGCATCAACTTTAATTTTTATAAATTGAGTTGTTCCTCCATTAATAATAGCACAATCAAGTGTCTTGATGGATGTATATTACGAATTTGTAGGTATATCTGTTAAAAGATCCGTTCATATCTGAAACAGCCCATTATTTACACAAGTCTGGATTGTTATCAAGTCTAATCTGTAATTAAGTTTTGGCCCATTCTTCCTGACACAAACTTTGTTTCTTCTTGATTAATTGTATACAATAATATTATAATAATATTATAAATACTTTTGTAATTGTTTTTTTAAATTATTTTTAATATTAATATATTAAAATATCTGAAAATATTAAAAATATATTAATTTAAAAAAATTTAAATTTTTTAAAAATATTTTTAAAATACAAAAACAAAAAAAATACATCGATCATATTAATTACCCAAAAATAAATAGATTTCACTTTGCGATTTCTTTTCTCCTCTGCCATGAACACCAAATATCACACCTCAACGACACTCAAAATCTCACAAAACTAAATCAGAGATTTAATAATCCCTATCCTTTGTGATCTTTCTGATTCGTGAAACCAGAGGACATTATTATCTCCAAAGGAGGCTTAAGTGAATGGTGGTCTTAATCAAAATTATAAATGTAGCTTTTTAAAATATTAAAGATTTTATTTTTATTTTTATTTTTATTTTTTATATATATCTAATAACTGGGACTTTAGGCAATGTTTATTTTGTACTTGGAGTTTTTTGTTTAGTGAGGGCACCTTTTATTTTATAAAATATAATTAATAAATATACTTTATTTATCTTTAGAATATTTTATTAAATAATTGCCTTGTACAAATTAAAAAATAAAAAATAGCTTTAAAAACTCAAAAGTTTTGACCTTCAAAAGAGAGGTTTTTTCTGTCTTTGTATATTTTTTCTGGGTGTCTGATTGATTTTAATTCAGAATAAATAATCATGATTTCCATGACTTGTTATTAGTTGTATAATTAGGATTTGTGGATCCTCGTTTATTTTTATTTTTATTATTATTAATGTAATAAGTTTTTTAAATTCGTTTCATCACATGATAAGAGGATTTTTTTAATTAGCTTGGCAGACGACAAGTGGCTGCAACCTCTAAATCGACACGAGCCGTCGTTTACAATTACTCAAAAAAGAATACAAAGGGCCTTCCCTGTTGAAGAAAAATCCCAGTTATCATTTCAGATTGTTTAGGGTTTGGTGGAAAGATGCTGATTCGACTTAGCAAGCCATCATCAGAAACTGGTGGCGGCGGTGCTGCTGGTGGTGGAGGAGGGGCGGTCGTGAAACCCTTAACGGCAGAAACAGTGACGGTTGCTTGCCCAGACCACCTTGTACTTGCTGATCTTCCCGTAGCAAAAGGCATTGGGAGTGCAACCGCTGCTACCATTGTCAAGACTGTGGGCCGCAGATCGCGGCGTCAGCTTGGCGAGCGAGTCCATTTTTGCGTCCGCTGTGATTTCCCAATTGCAATCTACGGTCGCCTGGTAAATTAATTTTGAGTGTTCCTGTTTTGTCTTATTTATTTATGTTTTTGGTGACATCAATAATTAAAAATTAACAATTTAATCGAAACTGAATGGAGAATTTAGATAAAGAAATGGTTGAATTTTATGGAAAGGGGAAAATTGAAGAAACATGGTAGGGCGTAATATAGTCTTAGAACATTTTCGAGATTCTTGGCTGCTAAATGATGTTGATATTCACCCATCTGAATATACATTTCGGGTTTGTAGCATTGATATTGATACCAGTCGGAGCAGAAGTGTTGGCTGACGGCTGCTGTGCTCTTCTTTTGTGTGTCCTGAAGCTTTTTTTTTCCTTATTAATGAAAAATTTAAAGGGATTATAAAACAAGTGCAGTGGAGATGGGAATGTTAAATGGATGTTTGAAAACTAAAAGCATTGTAGGTAGGTGGAGGTGGCAGTCATTGTTAATAAGTTGAATGAAGAGCCACTCAAAATGGTTTGGCTACTATATTGAATCATGAATTTGAGAAGGTAATGCTTCATATGTGTGAGGTTTTGAAAATTTATACTGTGTTCCAGTACGAAGCACAGATTGTCAATGCTCCTTTCAGTGCAATCTGTGCCTTGGAACAAATGGTCACATCTTTTTGTGCATATTAATCCAAGATCCTCTGTTTAATGCTAGAAGTGTTATAATAGCTTGATAAGATACTTATGTGTGTTGTGTAGTTATTCTAAGAGCTTGATGTGGGAGCTAACAAAATTATGTTTATGCAGAGTCCTTGCGAGCATGCTTTCTGTCTTGATTGTGCTAGGAGCGATTCAATATGCTATCTGTAAGGAGATTTCTGATCTTTTGTATACTTGCAACAAAGTTACGAGTTGTATAGTGCCACTGAAATATACGATTTTCAATAGACGCAGTGCGAAGTTGTTTTTGTAGCTTTCCAGAATTTTGAAATGTGATTTTGAGCTTCTTTTCTCAGAGTGACGATCAATTAATTTCATGTGAGAAGCTGAGAAATAATTCCTGGAGGCTTCTAAGAATTTATGTTGAGACACCTCGAATTCTTTAGTAACTAGGAGTGAATCATTACAAGATGTCAGTTTTTCATGCCTCTACCTTTTTCAACCACAATCGGAATTATTGGAATTTATAGTGTCTTGTAAATCAGATTTATGTTGAGTTTCAGCCTTGAAAAAAAATCCCTAACTGTTTTACTGAGCCAAAAATTAAGAGAACCCTTTTCTCCAAAAAGAACAACACACACAAACAGAGAGAGAGACAGAGAGAGTGAGAACATTTTATTTCTTATGCCTTAATTGTGAATTTGCAACTCTAGCAACTGCTAATATCTTTATCCATACATGCTGCCATCAAAGGGAAGGTCCACTCAAGTTCCTCTTGCAGCAAACCTGAAGATATGCTTGGTGTTGTATAGTTGTGTCTTCATTTTATTTCATCTACATGATGTGACTCTCGCTTGTATATAAAACATTGGAGGATGATAAAGTCTGTTGATGCTAGACTAGCTGCCAGTATCTCTGTTTCCTATCGGCATATCTATAATGACCTTAGTTTGGTTTGCCTGCTATTGTCTTGATGAGAATATAGAACTATGCTACTATAACTGTAGTTATGTGGCGTAGACTTAACAAAAGAGAGCAATTTTTCTAAGGCTCATTAATTCAATCTATATTCAAATTCTTACCTTATCTATGAAGAATTCACTATCTGTTTCTGATCTTTCATGGAACACAGTTGTGATGAACGTATTCAGAAGATTCAGACAATCAAAATGATGGAGGGGATCTTCATTTGTGCAGCTCCTCATTGTCTTAAATCTTTCCTGAAGAGTTCTGAGTTCGAAGCTCATATTCATGATAGCCATGCTGACCTTCTACAACCAAATGCAGTGAAAGATGAGGGCAACGAGTATGAAGTTCAGAGTACTAAACAACCAACAGCATCAGATTCCACTGTTCGAGCTCCTCCAAGGCCAGTTATTTCACCTGGTTCAAGTTCTCAGCTTCTTGATTTTGAAGACAAAACTCGTCGGCAGCAGCCTAGAGAACCACTACAAAGGCCAATGATGTCAAAACCGCCATATTTTGGGCAAGCCCAAAATTACCTATCGGAGCCTCAGCTAAATAATAACCTTCCTCCAGGGTTTGACCGACCTGTCCAACAGAGTCATTTTCAACAGATCACACAGGGTCATCCACAACAAGAATCCAGCCAGTTTGCAGACAAGCAACAGGGAATGGTATCTGAGAGCCCCATGCCTGAATACCCGCCTATGCATTCCATTCAACCACCAAACTTTGTTGTGCCAATGAATTCGAATCCTCTATTAACTCCTCAATTTGGTCTTCCACCTTTCCAAACTGAGGGAGCTCAGCCATTCTATGTTGCACCCTATGAGATGGGCCAGATGACCAGGCCAGATTCAGCACCTGATGGTGGAGCAGAACAAGGGTCTTTGTTGGGCTTCCCACCAGGCCCAGCAGGTGGTATGAATTTCATGGCAAATTATTCTCAGCCCTGGAATTCTGGACCAGCACCAGGGAGCCAGGGAATTCCTGATGCTTTTGCAAACTCGTCAGATTCTCAGGGAAATATTGCATTTTATCAAGGAGACTATGGACGAAATCCAGGAATTCTACCAATGGTCCCTCCTCCCCCACCCACTGCCAACAAGGGGATGGAAGCTATACATGCTGGTAATATGGATCATCGAGATGGCAAAGGTATATTGGCACCACAGCCCTTTAAACATCCACCACCACCTCCGCCTCCCTTGCCTCATGCATCACAGTCCAAACGGGGTAAATATTATTCTGGGGATATGGGCCATGAGGGACCTGATTTTGGATGGCAGCATGAGAACCGTGATGGTTTTGGAAGTGGGCAGGAGTAGAGAAATTGCTTTGTTTTGCTGCTGTACCTTGTATTGAATTTTAGGGAACTCTTGCTTGGACCAGCTATATGCCTATATAGCCTACCAGTTTTTGCTTCATGCCCCTGCCTGTATTTGTTTTTCTCTATTATGGGCATTATTTGTGTTTATTTTTCTCCCACGGGAACTCTTAGTTAAAACTAGTTACCTGGCCTACTTCTCACTGTTAGGTTGGATCAATATATATATATATATAATGTGGTATAGTTGTCAGTGTGTTTTCTAACGGGAAGAAAAATTTTGATTGTGAATTTAAAACTTAGTTTACATTTAATAAAATTAATTAAAGCTTCTATGCACTAATAAATATTAATATTATCAGAATGTTTTTTTAACCAATTTAAATATTATGGTTTAAATTGTGTGAGAGTTAAATTAATATGATGTAGTTAATTTAATTTAAAGGGTTCAACCATTATTTGGTAGGCCTGGTCACAATCAGGTTTTACTACGAAAAAATTTTCACGGCTTTGTTGCTGCTTTTTGTGTTTTGAGGGGGAATAACGTGTAACTTGTAAAAATAAGTT
>Ga0325410_1005264_pt1 | contig 14316 bp, 12 predicted proteins | sample PopdelMetagenome_16_FD_206182 | JGI IMG/M metagenome (GOLD analysis project Ga0325410, IMG submission 206182) | Populus deltoides microbial communities from Bellville, Georgia, United States - Xylem-PdIQD-R3 | ecosystem: Host-associated > Plants > Phyllosphere > Stem > Wood/Secondary xylem... | reverse complement strand
TTTTATTGTTTCTCTTTTATTTTCAGGTTTTTTAATTTGTTTATGTTAATTTTTTGTTTTATTTAAAAAGTTGTAAAACTCCTAGTAAGACAGACTACTTGAAGACAAAATATATATTTAGTAATAAAATTTCAAATTAGAGTTCCTATATAATCCTTTGTTTAGAAAATTTTGTGTTTTTTCATGTGTTGTTTGTGTTTGTGTTAGTTGGTAACATAAGATAACATATCTAGGCAAAAAGGGATGTAGAGGTTCCCTATCGAGAAAGAAACATTCATGAGCTGATGATAAAAGACATGTAGAGATAGACTGCAGAATCGAAAAGAGGTGTTCATGAAGTGTTTATAAAAAATATGTGAAGACGAATTACAAATTTAATCTATTAGTGAATAACACAATCAAATAATTAATGTCTTCTCCCAAGTATAGGAGTGTCAAATTAATAAATAACCCAATAAGACCAGAATCAATCCACAAGGAGGTTAAGGATATAAAACCACAAATAATAATAGAAACAGAGTTAAAGAGATTTAAAAGATGTGATTTTAATGTAAAGATTTAACAGAGATAAAACAATTATCAAGGATGAAAGATCCACTAATAATATTTTAAATAAGTATAATTCATTCTCTTTCTATTACTCAATTGAGAACCACACACAAAAAAGGTTCTCATCGAATAATTTATCATTAATGACTCAATTTAAGTCATTTTTTATTGGCATAGTTATACAGGTCAAATTAACCACTAATTTTTTATTTTGTCAATAAACCAACATTGAAGCACATGTTTTAAGATGATTATGAATTAAGAATAAAAGAGACAAATGTTTTATTTTTTTCAAAAAATAAGAAGAAAAAAGAAGAAAAGCAACACCATATATTTTTGTATTTTCTTATTACAGATCCCTCACCCCAAGAAAACTCTTCAATCATGAAATTTGTTGGTTGTGTTCTCCATACCACGCTTTTGAGCCCTGCCATTAGACAAAGATACTTAACATCTACTTCCTCTTGCCTTATTTAATTAGGAAACAAATATTTGCTAAAATTGTAATGATCTGAATTAAAAAAAATATTTTTAATCAACAACTTAATTTCTTTATTCATTTATTTCTTCTTCTTCTTTTTGACAAAAAAACATGTTTATTGTATGAGAAGCATTATGTTTTAAGTAAAACTTTATTATGATCATAAAAGAAATTTTCAATAAAAAAATTATATATCAATCATTTTTACGTTTCTATATAAAAGAATATAAGAACAATAAATCTAACAAAACTATATATATATATATATATATATATATATATATATATATATATATATTCTTATTCAATATTAATTAATGAGGAAATTCTTTTAAAAATTTTGTATATTAAGTTAATAGATAATTATTTTTTAAACAATTGCTAATATCATTGCTACCACATTACACAGAACCTCATCAGTATACTTTTCAATAAAAAAATAAAACCAAAACTTGCTTAGTCACTTTCACTTCAACACTATCATTCAACAATTGCAATCTATAAAGTCTAGCATGCTTAATAGTACTCAAGTTCAGTTTACTAAAAAGGTTACTATTAGGTATATTAACATAACTTTCATTATCTATAATTAAACTATACACCTTGTTTTGTACATAGCAAAGTTTATGGAAAATGTTCTCCCTTTGTTGATCATTGTTACCTTCCTTGATATGAACCTGAAGTGTATGCCGTATAATCAAGGACTCTTCAATAGGTAATGCCAATTCATTTTAGTACAATCCTCCAATGGTAGGATGTCTTCACAATCATATTTGTCACTTTTAGATTCCATATCACTATTGTCTCTCATCAATATTATGAAGACAATTATATTGGTCACTTTTAAATTCCACATCACCATTATCTCTCATCAACATTATCCTCTTGTTTGGGCACTTTAAAGCACAATGTCCAAGCTAGTGACATCTGAAACATTTAACATCATGAGTACGTTTAGGTTGAGTGTCAGATTTACCTTTGAAACCTATAAAGACTTCAACCTTAGCTTTAAGTGGTTTGACTTTGGTAGGTTGGGCAGCCTCCCCTCTCTTTAAATTCATCTTTCATAATGATGAAAAACCCGAATTGAATGAAGGCCGAATATGTCCTTTCCTTTTTAGTTGTCTTTCCACCTTCGTAGCCATATTAACCATGTCTTTTAGCTCAACCTAGTGTTGTAACTTAACAATATTAGTTATCTCTTTATTCAGTTCATTAAGAAACCTAATCATAGTAGCTTCTCTATCTTCAACCACATTATTCCTAATAATTGCAATCTTCATTTCCTTGTGGTAATTTTCCACACTTTTCAAACCCTAATGTAAACTCTGTAATTTCTAAAAAAGCTCTCTGTAATAAAAATTAGAAATAATTAAATTGTTTTCTCATTATAGCTTTTACGTCATCCCATGACTCAATAAATATTTCATCATTCCTTCTTCTGATCAAAACAAGTTAATCCCACCATAGTAGTACATAATTTGTAAACTCAATGACAATGAGTTTTACCTTTTTATGTTCTATGTAATGATGACAGTCAAAATCCAATTAACCTTCTTTTCCCACTCTAGATATGCCTCCAGATCATTATTTCCTTAAAAAGCATGTATTTTCAGCTTAATGGTAACCACCTCTCTACTTGAATCATTACGATGCCTAAAATCTCGAGAACTCTTCATTTGGCTGAAAACTCCACCTTGCAAAAACTCACATTCCTTCTTGTTCTATTTGACCCAAATTTGTTTTTTTAGCCCATGGATGTAAAGTCATATTCATCATCACCCACCTTTGTATGATCATCAACAAACTCATCAATGTCAGTGTTAACATTTTGTACAACCTTTTAGATAGTATTTCCTCGATGATCAACCCCATTAACTTGTTGCTTCATTGAATCTATATCATATTTCATCTCCTTGGTCAACCTAGCCAACAGTCAAGTTGTTGGTCAAAAGCTCGCATTTGGTTTTCTTCAACATTTGGTGTCACAAACTAGTTATTTTTAGACATATTTAAATCTATAAAAATAGATTATCAGCACAAGGTATATCCTCACAACCCTTATGTTTCACATAAATCAAGGCTTTTCACTATAATATGCCCACTGCATCTTTTACCTCTCAACTTGTTTTCTTTTGGTTCTTTCAGGACTAAAAATCAACAAATTAAAGTCAGTGGCTTTCAAAACCCAATCCAATTATAAATTTAGACTCAAGAATCAATAAATATACTATAAACAAGGAAAATAAACTACGTTCACAAGTAGTAATGCAAATTCATATGAACTGTGGACGAATTGAAAACTCGAAATAAAAAAGAAGCAAAAATTAATGAAAATGCTTATTTGACTCATAATTACCCCAAATATAAAAGAAACAAACTAATTTTGTAAAAAAAAAGAAAAAGTAGAGAATAGATTTTGGAACTTGACATAAATCTAACCTATTACATAATTTTAAACATTAGAATTGAAACCTAGACCTAATAATATCAGAATGACCTTAGATTTAACATCTAATATCCTTTATACCTAAAAACTACAGATCTCAATTTATAGGTTGTTATTTTATGCCTAGATATAAAAAATCCATGTGTGATCATTTTACGGCAAGATTGAACCCCGAATTGAAACCTCAAGCAAACAATGTCAAAATAAGCGCAAATTTGATATACAACGCGATTTTACCCCCAATAAATAATATATGAGATTTAAATTGATTCTGAGATGATTTTCTTAGGGTTCTTTATGATTTGTGTTTTCATGGTAGATCTAAAACAAACTTTAAATAATGTCTAATCTTTTTTTTCTTTTGTTTTCTTTTATTTTTGTTTATCCTACTGATATATTTAGAGATAGTAATAAAATGAAATAACATTTTTTTTTAATAAGCTGCCAAAAACACAAAGAGAAGAAGATAATTGATGATACATACTAAAACTTAAGGAACATTAAGAAAACAAAAATTTTATAAGGATATGACCTGATTTTAGAGCCTAGCTTTGACACCATCTGATGCGAACCTCGTGATGACGTGGTCACACAACCCACAATCAAGATTGAAATCTGATCTTAAAAAGTTGAAATAGGTCTGATACAAGTATGACGTAATGGAAACTTGTCCCAAGATACTAGCACTATTGAAATTAAATTGAATGATGCCACAAAGCCAGTTAATCTTTTTTAAGCAAGTTTAGTTCTTTCAAGAACAAAGAATACAAAAATCACTCTTACACATAAGTTGAAAATTCAGAATGATATTATTCATTGACTGCTGAATTTTAGGCTTACAAAGAGTTTAAAAACTCTCAAAATATAACCTTAATGAACTATCCTTGTGGACTAAATTGACCATCTTACAAAATTGACCCAAAAACATATACTTATAGGCAAAAGAAACCGATTCAAACAAGCTTCGGATCTTAGTTGAAAACCAAATATTAATTAAGCCCAAACAAGCCTTAGGTTATAACTGAAATCATAAAAATAAAACTCATAAGTTAATTTCCTATGCTGTCATGAGAAAAGAAGAAGAAAAAAAAAACAATGCAATTCTAATATAAAGCTTATTTATAGTCTACAATGTCATTCAATAATCCTAGAAATCAAAGGAGAAGTTGTCGCCCCAATAGTTTCTAAGATAGAAAAGCATTTTAATTGTAACCTTGTATTTATCCTTCTTTTAAAAGGAAAAGTTATTACTTTTATTTTTCTTCTTTGCCGCCAATTAATTGTCCTTCCATCACTAGAAAAAACAACTAAAGTTGCTGAAATATTCTCCTTACAAATCTAGGAAACTTTGTCGCCACTTTGTTTCCCTTCTAAGCTTGGATTCTTTGTTTTTTTTTTTTTTGTATCATGTATTCTCCTCACCTGACATGGAAATAAATTAAATATGACATCCTAATACATAAAAGAAATAATTAATGTTCTCACACATAATATAAAATCCATAATTAGTATAGAATCCATAAAGCACATGGAAACAACACAAAAACAAAGCTGGCCGAAACTAATGCAAAGTTGATAGCCTTGTTGCTGAACGTTCATGACCCAAATAAGGTTGGATGGGGCTCATCTTGCACATGAATTAAATGCACTAAGGCCTACTCTTGATGCTCCAATGGATCTCTAATTTTTTCCTTAGCTGAAACTTGCAAGACTAGTCCATTTAATACTTCTTTCAATGCCTTTATTTTGGACCTTGTAAATAGCCCATTTAGAATATGTAATAGATTCCTATTAATGTTCGTGGGCTTATCCATATTATATTAGTTCAACAATTAATCTTATAGATTAATCAAAATAAAAATAAAACTAATACATTGAATCCATACTAATTGTCTGTCTATTTGGTATCATTAAACATTCAAGTAATTAAATCCCTAAAGAAAACAATTTTATATCATTCATAAAAATCCATCATAACCCTGAAAGGAAAAAGAAAATATAAGATTTCAAACACCAAAAATTAAAATTACCTTAAAATCTTATTTGTTTATGTATTTAATAAGAAAATGAAGACTATAGCTTTTCTTTTTTGGTACCAAAAGAACAAATTAAAGCAATTAAGAAACTATAAACCACAACACCTGACAGCCCTTCAAGTTGCTGTCGTGAGAGATAAATATTTTACTAGGAGTAAGATTTGTTAAGATAATCAGAGAATACCTTCTTTATTTTGGTCTTTATATTTTAAACTAAAGGATTGGGCTAATTATATTCATTTATTTAACAATGTTTTTGGATTCAAAGTCTTTGTATTGGGTTATGTTGCCTATTGACTATTAGATTTTATTTAAGTTAAAAGAGTTTATTTCCTTGGATGGGCAAATTAAAGAAATTTGTAGTTGTAAAAGTTTAAAAACTAAATCAAATAATATATGTATCTCGAAAAGATTTTTAAAGTTTAGGGATGTCATGGTACCCAAAGTTTATATTGTAGATCCACCTCTATCCACAATGGCTCTAAACACTAGTAGTCTATTTTTTTTATAGCCTTCTCTTCAGAGACAAATATAATCAATTATCAACAGTTTTAGGTATAACATAGATAAGATTAACATGGAAAATGGTATAAAATCTACTTATAATTATGAATTGAATTATACCAGTCTTATAAAGTAAACAATCAATACTTTTTGCCTTTTACATGAAGAGATTATGTTATGTTTATAAATTAAACATTATTAAAAAAAATAATTTTTCATAATTCTAGGTCTAAAAGCAACAATATACTACACAAGTAGAGTATTTATCATCCAATACGTATTCAAAATCAAAGGATTATTGGCAAATAGTTTTTCAAAAAATAATTGAACTGTTATCTGAATCATCAATAATGAAAAGGAAATGATTGAAAGATTTCAACGTAAAAAATTATCTTTTTCAATCATTTGACCTATCAATTTTGGAAACCATTATTTGCAAGGATACTTCCAAGAATATTTGGGATTCGATGGAAAAAAAGTTCCAAGAAACAATTAGAGCGAAGAGGCATCATCTTCAAGCATTTTAAACACAATTCAAATTTCTTTGGATGAATATGGGAGAGTAAGTTACCAACAATTTTTCATGAATGATGGCAATCATTAACATATGCAAATCCATGGAGATAAAATGGAGGATATCACCATCCTTGAAAAAAATTCTTCATTCGTTCACACTAATTCAATTTTATTATGTGTTCAATATAGGAATCTAGGGATATCGATGAACTCTTCATTGATGAATTGTGAATTTACTTGCTAATTGATGAGCAAAAGTTGAATCAACAAGAAAACAAGAAGCAAGCTTTCGAGTTTCTATAATAATTATTTTTCTAACTCACAAAAAGATGGTCGAGAAAGAGGAAGGAACACAAACATTAATAATAGTATATTTTCACAACAAAACTTTAAAGATAATCAGTCTCCTAATTCTCAAATAAAAAGAAAATGATATGAAAACAATCATTCAATTTTTTAGAAGTCAAAGCCAGTGGACAAATAGAAGGTTGAATACTTCATGTGTCATAGGTATGGACATTACAAATATAAATTTCAAACTAATTTAAATAATAATGATGGTAGAAAATCTAATTTTGTTAAGAAGAAAGATGAAATGTCTTTATTGATGGCTTATAATATGAATGAAAAAAATCATCAAAACTTATAGTATTTAGACACTGGGTATAACAATCACATGAGTAGAGATAAACTAATCTTCTCTTATTTATTTAAATCTTATCAAGATTTTATTAAGTTTGATGATGAGTCTAAAGTTCCTATCATGGGAAAATGAATGGTAGCAATCCAAACCATAAAGAATACTACAATACCATCTTCGATATTTTCTTTGTTCTAGAATTGAAAAAAAAATTGTTTAGCATTGGTCAACTTAAAAAAAAGGAGGTATGCATTTTATATAAAAAATAGAGTATGTAGAATTAAAGACAATAAATTAGCTTAATTTTAAAAGTTAACATGACGACGAATTAATTGTTTCCTCCATATATTAAAATATTTTCATTCATGTTTGTTGATAATATTGAAAGAGGAAGCATGGTTATGGCATTTTTATCATAGACATCTAAATTTTGACGTGTTGAAAATTCTACATCAAAAGAATAAGTGATAGATCTTTCACAAATTACAATTAACTCCTTCTCAAGTTTATGAAGAATGAGTTGTTAACATGCAACACCAAAATCTTTCAAGGAAAAAAATCATAGAGAGCAAGGAGGCCATTGAAGCTTATTCATTCAGATATTTATAGACCAATAACTCCATTCTTTAATAGAGATAAAAGATATATAATCATTTTTATTAATGATTATAGTTAGAAAATTGGGTTTATTTTTTGCAAGAAAAATCTTAAGCTTTTGAAGCCTTTAATAGGTATAAATCACTTATTGAAAATGAAGCTAACCAACTAATAAAAGTTTTTTGAACGGATTATGACGAAGAGTATTATAACTCAAATGAATTTGCAAGGTTTTATAAGACATGAAATTAAGAGACAACTTACTACAGCTTATAATCTTTAACAAAATGGAGTTTGTGAAAGAAAAAATTGCACTATTATAGATATATGTTAACGAAGTCTTTTAATAAGGAGTGGCCTCCCAAAGAGTTTTTTCCTGAAATAGTAAATTGAAGATTCATATTTTGAATAAAAATCCCACTCTTGTCATTCAAAATAAGACAACAAAGGAAGCTTGGAGTGGATAAAGACTAGTGGTTGATCTTCTAAAAATGTTTTGATGCATTGCATATGCCTATATTCCATATCAAAAGAGAAAAAGCTTGATGACAAGGGATAAAAAATGTATTTTTCTTGGTATTAGTGATTATTCAAAAGCTTATAGACTGTATAATCCTAATACCAAGAAAATTATTATTAGTTGGTTTTCTATGATACTAAATTTTGAACATGGAGCAATGATGGTGTTAAACAAATTATTTTAGTGTATTTAGATGGTGAAAATATTGAAAGAGATGAAAATCCTTTGAAAAAGCTTAATGACAAGGGAGAAAATGTGTCTTTTTTTTTCTGTATCAATGATTATTTAAAAACTTATAGACTATACAATCCTAGCACTAAGAAAATTATTATTATTCATGATATTATTTTCTATAAAGCTAAGTTTTAGACATGGAGCAATGATAGTGTTAAACAAATTATTTCATTGGATTTAGATTATGAGAATGATAAAAAAAAAAGAAGGAAAAGCCTTTTGAGGACATATCTTATAAATATAAGGGTCATTTTATTCATAATTGTGGAATCAATTCATAAACATTTAAGAGGTTTAAATTATTACGTGTTTAGTTTTCAACACTAACAAGTTGTTTGAAACTTTTAAATTGAATTCAATTAAGATATTTTAATGAAATCTCATATTTAAAACTATTTTGAGAGTCAAGAATTAAATCTCAAATGGAATTCATTCTCTAAAATTAGTACAAAAGTAAATCATAGACTAACTCCTCTAATCTATTATGCCAAAGAGAAAAAAATAATGTTAAAACTAGCTTCTACCCATCTTTCTTTATAGAAATATTTGAAGGAATAAGATGAATGTAATGAGGATAATATATAAAATAAAATGAATTGAATTCTATCTCTTTTAAATATGTGAATTTAAGTTATTAATCAATTAAATTCAAATTAAATATAATAATTAAATTCAATTATATAGAAAATTGATTACAAAAAGCCTATAATTTGATATTTGTTTCAATATTCTAAAAATAGAATGGTTCTTAGCTCTATAATTTGCATGACTTTTTTTTTCCTGGAACTACTTGTATGATTTGCTTTGCCTTTCTTTTTCGTGTCATGACCATTTCATATTTTTCTATGTGGTTCTAAAATTAGAATGGGTTCATTACTAGAAAATCGGTAAAAATCAATAAAATTACCGACGGATTGGATTAGCAATGCTTGTAATGAGAGTGTTACATATTTAATGTTCAATATTTTGAATTGACACCAAAAAGATTAATTTTCAAGACTCTCCAGCAAGCATGGACAAACATCTCTCAAATTATTGATGGTTTTAATTCATTAATTCTTCTTCTTCTTCTTTCAACAAGAAGATATTTTGATTGATAATCCTTCAATTACATTTTATTTATTTATTCTATTAAATAACATATGAGTTCCACATGTTTTCTTATAAAACATCAAAATATCATAAAAATATGAAAAAAATAACTTCTACCAATATTATATGATTAAAAAAAACATCACTTATAATATGATAAAATCATCATATGAAATTAAATTTTGACAACTTTATGAATTTTTTATATTAAAAAAAACATGATTTGCATGTGATATTGAAGGATTAAATTGGATGGATATAATGCATAGTTATCAAACTCGGCTCGAGGGATGTTCAACCCGGGACCCAAGTGAATCAAGGTGTTGGCCAGGTCTGTTTCATTCAAAACCGAGCGTAAATTAGCCCTGAGAAAACTGTTGGACTTGTCGAGTCAACCTGGAACCTGAATGACCAGACAAAACCCGATGAATATCTGTTTTTTTTTCAATTGTGTTTATTCTCCTAGCTAGATACCCGTCTTTTTTAATATTTTTCAGTTGATTATTAATCTATTTCAAAGATTACTATATAAATAATAGAAATTTTTTTTATTTTTTTAATGTAAAATTTAAAACCCTTTAATATATATATATATAAACAGTAAAATCTTAATAGTTAAATCACAATTTACAATGGGCAGTAAAATCTTAATTGCCAGTAAAATCTTACCTTAAATCGCAAATTACTATGGGCAGTAAAAATCTTAATCGCCAGTTTATATATAATAATGCAACTCTTGAAGTTTTCACCTCAACGGTCATCGAACTTGAAAAGAAAGAATGACCCAATGGTCTGATTTCAACAATTAAAGATTCCATCGGTTTCCATTTCCTTGGTGTTAGGAAATTAATTGATACTTGGAAGAAAGAATTCTATTGGAAGTAGTCATCTATCACGCCATGTCTCATTGGGTGAGCACTCACGAAACGCAAGATCCTTCTTCAGCCTAGAAGGGAGTTCGTTCTGTAACTAAAGAAGACTAGCAGAATTATTGTGACTTTCCACGCACGGCTTCAATAGAGAAAGCTCAGCATCAGCTTGCCCCCATGCGCCTGATTTTCTTGTTTATGATAATGCATGGAGCGATGATGACTCGCGCATACTTAGTTTCAAGCCATCCATTGCAAATGTGAGATCTTATGGGTGCAGAGTGCAGATGGTTCTTCTGTCACTGTTTCGTCCCCGACTTACATAACTAAACATGCGAAAATCAAAGCTGTTCATGATAATAATTAAGTGTAAAAGAAATAACATAATAATAATGTAATTCTTTTTGTCACATAAAAAAAGGTTTCAGAATATGCACAAACCTTTGTATTTTTCTTACCGGCAATCACCACCACCAAGCGATGCACACCGTATAAAAAACATTAATTTAAATTTATAATGTGTATATTTATGTAGAGCATAAACAAACGAAATCTTAAAAATATGTGCCAAACACACCATCAATAACTGTGACCATTGGTGGACAAGCGATTTAACGTTAGCTGCATTAACAGTTTTTTGGTTCCTGGCATGGAACTAAGTTAATTTGCTATAAAATAAACACAGCACAGCATTGAAATTCCCAAAGTGGCAGCCCTTAACCTCCGAGCAAATAAGTATCAGTTCAATTAATATGATAAAGAAAAATCCTCTCGATCTTGGTACAGCATATTGAAACCTAGAATGAAAAGGTAATCTGAAAAAAAAAAAACAAAAAAACAGCTAGACTAGACAGTTTCAACTCCAGTGGGATGTGCTTGATCAACTTCTTCATTCTCCCCTGAAATCTCCTCTAAGGATCTTCCTTTTGGCTCAGGAACCAAAAATGTCAACAGAAAGCCAAGCACATTCATCATGCCAAGCACCATTAGCGAGTTTTTCATCCCAATACCTGCTGGATACCCTGGATCAACCTTGGACTTGTCCTGATTCTGTGCTGCATACAAGAACCCAAAAGCCCCTATTATTGCGCCAGCCTTCCCAGCAGCTGCTGATATTCCATGGCAAGTTGACCTGAACCTTGCAGGGAAAATCTCCGCTGGTACGATAAATGTAGTGCTATTAGGCCCAAAATTTGCAAAAAAGAAGGTAAGTCCATAAATGACTACGAAACCAATGTTGTTTTCTTTTAGAGTCCAGTGGTGATAAGGAATGGCCAGTACGAACATGAACACAGTCATGAAGAAAAACCCGATCAGCTGAATTGTGAAACGACCTATATGATCAATAAGAAAAACTGTGAACCAATATCCTGGGACTGTGCCACAGAGTGCTATAAGGAATTGAGCCCTGGCGATCTTGAAAAGTTCTTCCATTGCATTCATTGTACTGGCCTTTGGAAGCCACCCAACAGCACTGAAAATATCCTTTTGGAACAAGTTCTGGCTATAGTATGCAATGTCAAGTAAAAACCAAGTGCTTGCAGTCCCTAACAAGTGCAGTCCATGACGGCGAAGAAATTCCTCCGATAGCAACCCAAAAGAGTTGCTTTTATTAATCACCTTCTCCTCTCCTACCTCCTTCTGAGCTTGCACCTCAATGCCCATGACTTTCGACATATCTCGACTGGCTTTCTCAGCATTCTTGGCTACCAAGGCAGTGTAACGAGGAGTTTCGGGCATCTTCATGCGCCAATAATAGGTCAAAGCAGCAGGCAATGCACCAAGCATTAAAATTATCCTCCAAACATAATCTGCTTGTGGCACGGTAGAGCCAACTGGATCAACCGAGTAAGCAGGAGCTTTGTATACAGCACCAAAAGTTGCAGAAACAGCCATAGCCACAACACCGCCAGCAAGAATTCCAAATCCTTGCATAGCAAAAACAGCCGCAATAAAAGCCCCACGAGTCTTCTTGTTAGAGTATTCAGCCATTATGGTTGCCGAGAGTGGATAGTCTCCTCCGATCCCGAAACCAAGCCAAAACCTAAAGAAACACAAAGTAGCCATGACTGTTTTCGGTGAACTCCCGAAAGAAAGGCCAGAACCAATGGAAGATATCATCATGAGCAAAAGCGTGATGCCAAAAACACGCTTGCGACCAAGCTTGTCACCGAGCCACCCAAAGAAGAGTTGTCCGGCAAGAGTTCCACATAGTGCTACCCCATTAACAGCAGCAGCAACATTAGGGGGCAAAATACCTGGTTTTGGTGATCCTTCAACCTGGTAATATATGCGGCCAAGTAGTTTGGTCACCAAAGAGATGCAAAAAAGATCGTAAGCATCAGTGAAAAATCCCATGCCGGAGATTATCACAGCTTTGATGTGGTAGAGCTGCGTTTTTGCATGGTCTAGCTTTAGAAGAAGATCAACCTGCCCTTTGGCGGCCATGGTTGAGGTTCCCCTGCCTTCCTGATCTGAAACTTTTCGCTGAGAGCTCCTTTTCTAAACCGAGTTTGATATATTTATAGAATGGGGAATCAAGCGTAATAGTCCTAGCAGGATACGGTTTTTGTGTCCCGGGAAGAGTCGGAGTACAATGTCCACCAAAGATCTACTCCTTCTGTCTCTGGATTCTCCGAGATTTTAGAAAATAAAACCTCTTCGGTTCCCAACGAATTTAACGAGATTCTTTACGAGAAATAGTTCTTTTATACCAAAAAAAAATTGAAAAATAAATTAATTGTAAGTTCACAAGGGAAAAAAAAAAAAAGCGTTCACGGAGTAGTCATGGCGATAATCTTTTAGTTCGACTAGGACTCGGGTGAAGGGCTCACAAAAAAAAAAAAAAAATGGCCTCAGTGTAGTTTTTCGCTGTATCATGAGGAGAATAATTACGTATTCAAGCAGTGTAATTATGGTTTCGCTCTTCATTATTCTTAATAATTATCTTTATATTTTTTAATGAGATTTAAATGTTATTTTAGAATTGATCAGGGGCATAGATTGCATTCCAAACTATAATGCACAGTTAAACAATACTACTTTGCTCTTAAAATCTAATAAAAATTAGTTTTTTTTTTTCTTCTCTTTTAATTTACACAGTAAAATAACATTTATACCTTTGGATGCTCAGGAAAAATAGCCTTGAAAGGAGGGGTTTATTTGTCTTCGCATTATTTTTATACTGAAAAATTATGTTGTTGACCTTTGACTTTCTGGATTTCAAGCTTAGCTTCTGAGGGCATTTTGGTCTTTGTGCCATGGTTTCTTTGTAATAATGGTATGCCCTTGGATCCTTTTTTGTAATTTTACTTATTAAAATATTAATAAATCAGTAAAATATGCTGACGTGTGTCATGTATGCATCAGTGTGTCAGGGTCCTCCACGCTATTCCGAAGGCGCGTGTGGCCAAGTACGATGGCCAATAAAACCGATCTCCATCTCAACTGATACACAAGGATGTGGCGCAGCTGCTGGAGTGGCGCGTGCTCCATGCACGACAGGTGGCGGCAATAAGGTTTTTTCTCCTGCCCTTCGTTTCTCTCTCTTAGAGCTTGGTTTTCAAGCTAGGCCTTTAAAAATTTAGTTGTCCTCCATTTTGAATTTGTTTTGGGTTCTGTCCTCATTCTTTTGATTTCTATTTGTTTTGATTTTAATGCTTCTTGAAATTTATTTTTTTCAGTTTCATCATTCTTTGCATTTAATTTATTTTGCTTTTTGTTCACAATCTGGTCCTCATTCTTTTAATTGTTGTTTTTTCATCCTTTTCATTTATTTTATTTTTTTGATTTTGTCCTTTACAATTTTAATTCATTTTTTTCAAATTTC
>Ga0325410_1005260_pt1 | contig 14322 bp, 5 predicted proteins | sample PopdelMetagenome_16_FD_206182 | JGI IMG/M metagenome (GOLD analysis project Ga0325410, IMG submission 206182) | Populus deltoides microbial communities from Bellville, Georgia, United States - Xylem-PdIQD-R3 | ecosystem: Host-associated > Plants > Phyllosphere > Stem > Wood/Secondary xylem... | reverse complement strand
AACACGAGCTATTGCCCTTTGATGCTGGATACGCTGGTGTAGATTTCTTTTCTGTAATTGGATTAGAATAATATAAGAAGTGCTAAAATCGATGCGCTAAATGAGAGTTCGAGGTGGGATGAGTAAAATTTTTTTTAATTTTTTTAATTTATTTTTAATCTTAGCATATTAATACGATTTGAAAATAAAAAAAACCTAATTTAAAACCAAAAAAATAAAAAAAATCAATATTTTTTAAAAAGATTTTTTAAATACAAAATAAACAGATTATAAGAATTCAAAATTTATGAGGTAAGTTGGAATATACTTCCAAAAATTTGATCATGGAATAATTCATAAAAACAAAAACAATTAAAAAAATTTATTTTTCATGGGACCAACAATCATGAAATATGAACATGCTATTAGCACATTATTGTCACATTGCATGTATTATTAGATTAATGGATTTAGTTTAATTGGTCAGGTTTTAAGTTTGCTTTTTAGAAGTTACCCGTTCGAGTTTCATAAGCCTTAGGGCCACTTAAGACTTACATAATCGTTAACTTCAGGACCTATGAGATTAGTTAAAGTGCGTATAAGCTAGCACGGATATCCACGTTAATCAAAAAAAAATTTATCTAATGATTAATTTTTTTTCTTGTTTAAATTTTAAAGTCTTTTAAGAGAATATTTATTAAATTTATTTAAAAGTGTTAGATAGATGTGAGAAAGGTGTGTTTTTAAAATTATTCAAAAAAATTAATTTTAATTAATGTAAAGACTATTCCGAGAATAAGTTTATCATTAAAAAAAAAAAAAAAACCAACCACGTCGAAAGGAATACATGAATCATATAGTATACAACCTAGACACGGTAGATATTGACTTTTGTAGTCAATCTCAAAAAACCATCGAATGTGGGATCACAGCTGTTGAGGCCACATCAAACGTTTAAAGGAAGCTATTGACATGTGTTTAATGTGTTCGATACCGCCGTGCACCTCATTTTTAAAAGTTATTTATTTATTTATTTAAGAATATATTAATATAATTTTTTATTTTTTTATTTTAGCACATCAAAATCAATATAAAAAACTGAAAAAATTATATTTTTATAATTAGTACATTAAAACAATTCAAAAATACTAAAAAAAATTAATTTAAAATAAAAAATCAATTTTTTAAAAAACACAACTCAACCGCATTGCAAAGCATTTCAAATGAAACTTGTCCAAAAACATAAATTACTAAACTCCTAAACACTTAAAAAATTAAGTATTGTCACCCCATTAAAGTTATTGAGAAAATCCCATCTTGGTCATTAAAATTATTAACAATGTTAAATAATAATTATTTAAAAAACTCTAAAATCTTGAAGATTCTTAAAAGTAAAAAGAATAAATTCAAATTGCCCATATAAAACATTAAAAACATCTGCGTCCATATGAATGAAAGAATTTGCAAAAACTATAATGATTTGAACTTTATTTTGATAAAATATTCATAATCATAAACTTTTTTTTTTAAAAAAAACAGCTAGTAGTTTCACATATAATAATTGAAAAAACAATTATTAATATTTTTTTTTATTAATGTGAGTGTCCGGGTTAGCTTGCGCGCAACTCGACTAATTCTACGGGCCTTGAAGTTAACGACCATATAAGCTTCCAATGACTATCATATTAGTAACCATAAAACTCAAATTTAAAATAAAAAAATAATTTTTTAATCATAAATTTTTATCAGTAGACTGCCTACCGGAGAGGAGGTAGAATTACTAATATTATAAAATGAGAAAGTGGCTTCAAGCATGAAATGTGGGGCGTGCGTTATATAAAGCTAAAAAGCACATGGTGTCAAGGAAATTCAGACAGTACCCATCACAGCAAATCAGCTCCCTGGGTAGAGGGAAGTCACATCCCATGTTTCAAGGTTCAAAAGGGTTAGGACCGCCTCACGTGAAGAGTAACATGGTTTGGACATATGTCTGACCAATATGCTGTTTCACTATTATTTTTTATAGATTTTTTAAGGTTATTTATAAATAAAATAAATTTGAAAATTCATTAAATAAACACGTTTATTTATCAAATAGTTTTATATAAATTTTAATAACTAAATTAGTTTGTCTAACTCTTTAACCATATCAAATAATTTTTTTAGTGGACTTTATATTTTTTATAGACTTGTTATTGAAACCTTAGAGTTTTGATACATATAATAAGACAATAGTACTATATACTATATAGCTTTTAGAGGTGATATAAGAAAACAAGAAAATAACGAAAAACAAGATTAAGTTGTATATTATGACATTATAAAAGAAAACCCTTTTATTTTATGTTATTTATAGTCTTAAGTGGTGTCTAAATAAGGAAATACTCACACAAAAAAAACTTGTATTTTAGATTCTTTCTACCTTTTTGTGGGAATTAATATTTTTTTTAAATAAAACTACGGCTGAATTAACTTGTTGTATTTGGAGTACATATATTATAATATTACTTATTGTATCATTAATTTTTTTTTATTATTAATGTGGGTGTCTGGGCTAACTTGTGCGTACCTCGACTAATCCCATGAGCCTTAAAGTTAACGACCATGTAAGTTTTTAGTGGCTCTGATGTCTATGAGACTCAAACTGGTGACCTATAGGGAGCAAACCTAAAATCTAACCAATTAAACTACACCCCAGAATTATCATTAACTTTAATGATTAACATTGTTGCTAGTTGATTTCACGGCAACCAAGAAAAAAAAAATTTTAATGTGGTTTTTTTTTTTTTGAGAAAACGTCTATAATCATAAAAGAAAGTTATCACTTAAAATTATGATTAAGAATTTTAATTAATTTTCAGAGATTTATGGTAAGGAAAATGTCTATATTTTACTCATCAAAAAGGACATCTTCGGGTTTCTAATTTAACCTTCTTTTAAAATATCATTCCTAATAATTGAAAGGTTTCAACAATGATGAAATCAGTCACTAAAAAAAATAATTCTTGATATTTAAAATGGTAGGATTTTAACAAAATACCAAGCTACTAATAGGTAAGGTTGTTATAGCAACGTGGTTGCGGCAACATCTCCAATAATTAGTGCTAATCATAAATTTTTTGTTTCAATTTTTTTTATATCAACATTCAATATTTTTTTTAAAATGATTTTTATAATATCATACTTCTATAAGGTTATCTTAATCTCACATGATAATTACAAATTTCGTGTGTTAATCTATTTTTGTCCAGAACAATATTTTTAAATTTTTTTTTGTTATTGCTTCATTTTCTTATTATATTATTAAATTAATTAAGATTTAACTCTTATTTCTTTAAAAATATAGTCGTTTCTTGAACTTTTTTTAGTTAAAAAAAAATTAGTTCAAACCACGGCATCGTGTTGACCCAATCTAATTCTATGTTAATTTGAGTATGATGCTAACATTGACCATGTTCTCTTATCACTTAGACTAACTCACGGTTCATCATCATATAGGAAACAACTAAAATAGAATGAATGTGCATGGTCTTAGATTGGTTGAACACAGTAGTTAAAATTAATATAAAAACTAAGAACACTTTCTTCCTGGGGTTTTATTAGCTCATTCTTTCTCCTTTCAAGCTCAATTATTTTTATAAATAATATTATTTTACTATATAAATCAATTACGTTATTTTTTTTCTATTGATTGTTGAGTTGTTTTTCAATACTATTGTGTTCATGAGCCAATCAATTGTACGATGAAGCTGTAATTTGCAAGCATCAGTAATCTGACAAACAAGACACCAGTAAGATGACAAAACTGCAGATTATTATTATTATTATTATTATTATTATTATTATTATAAGCTGCAAATCCCATGTTCGTGTCTATATTTCGCAAATAAATGGTAACCAATCATCACTATTGGTTCCATGAGATGTGAACATTTTAAATCGCTATTATAATCTTAAATAAATAATTTTTTTTATTGGGAAAAAGTTTTGCTATAATATAAAAAGAATGAGATGGATTTCTTTAATTCTATTTATAAACGTGCATCTTTTTTATGAGGGATGCAAATCTCATGACTTTTATCTTAATTATTTTTTTTATATTCCTCTTTTAATTGTTAAGATTTTTATTTTGTCTTCCTATTTACTATTATTAGGATATGTTAGTTTTTTATTTAAAGAGTTGTAATATCTTTTATAATAATACTATTGATAAATAAAAAAAATTAAGTTTTTTGTGAGTTTTTCTATAGCTTTAGTATGTTTGTTTTTTAGGGCTTATTTTACTATAAAACCCTAAAAAATAATTAAGTTAAAAATCACAAGATGTACCTCCTGCATCAAATCATCCTGATATCTTCTAGTTTAAGAATAATAAATTCATTGTTCTTCTTTCCAGCACATGATGTTGAGGGTTTTTTTTCTTCCTTTAAATATGAAATTCAAGTGAAATTGCTTGTTAAAGATCTAAAACAAAGAAAACTCAAATCATTTGGAACCTATAATCAAACAAATTTAAAAAACAGTTCTTGTTGTATTTTTATTGATTTTAGATAAAGAGGAACTTGAGACTATCAACTCCTCGATTTATGGTTTAGAGTGTATTGAATTAGTAAAAAAAATAATTTAACTGAGATTGTCATTTGATTTAAACAGTTTGGATTCCAAATTTTATTTGAATTTGTTTGGATTTCTCAGCTGTCTAGACAGCATTGAAGGAGATCTTGAGAGATATGAAGAACTTGTGTAGCCATTATTACTTGCTTGGTCAACCATTACTTGAGAACCTATAAGGAAATAACCATAGGGACCTGAAGGTTACTAAGATGAAGTTGGCAAACAGAAAGCTTTACACTGTTGATTATAACCAAACTATTTGAAATCAAAAGTGAACTATCCAAGCAACAGGTAGTCTGTATTACAAAGCAAGAAATGACAAGTTCAACTCAAAATAACTTATCATAGAGAGAACACAAAGCTATCTACCATATCAGGTTACCAGCATAACACTATTGAAACATTCTAGCATAGGCCTTTTTCTCCAGATCATGCCTATCAGCAACCTGTAGAATTTTCACCAGAAAAAAACCTTTAGAAGCAGGAGGAAGGAACTATATAATATTAAGAACAAGAGATGATACAAGAAACAATTTGGGGACTTTCTTCTTAGCACTGGCAAGCTCTTTCTTTATTCCACCTGGGAAAAAAATGGCTTGTAAGTTGAGAATCCTAACATTCTAGCAAATTCTTAGAATTCATAGTAACCATAAATTCACTAAACTGATTTTGTTAGTGGTAATGTAACAATGAAACTTGGAGATTAATCATTTGCATAAAATATTCAAGTGATACAAAGTAAAAACTCAGTGGCAAAAGACAGATAAAGTTGTACTCACATGCAACCAACTTTGGTTATAATAATGTTATAAACATGGTCCCTTCAATGACAATAAGAGAAAGAAAAGGATAAAATGATATCATAATTAAGAATGGAAACATAAATAGCCCCATCATTTCCATCACAGCACATCTCAAAATTCTTCTTGCTAAAAAATAACTAAAATGCTAAACAAAAAGAACCACTGACCATCATTTGACTCCAATTCTAGAGCCTTCTTGAAGCTTTCAACTGCACCATCTATGTCATTGAGTGCCATATGTGACTGAGATCAACACGAAATCATTAAACAGATATCACATCATGAATTTCCTAAAGCTATTGTTGGCATCTAGTGTAGAAGCTACAAAAAACAGTCTTACAAAAGCATGTGATATATCTGACATACTAAAACTAACTAGGAGATGAGAATAATATTTGAATTAAAATCAAGAAATACATAACGTTGAGAAATAACACAACATGAAATTACGATCAATTAAAATACATATTAATCAAAAGGACAGAATTTCTTATTTTACTGCATGTTAAAATGATGGTCCTTAAGTTGTATACTCTATGGAATAACATCACACTCACATTCTGTTCGGTGTTTCTCTATAAGCATTAAATTTTCAATACAAGGTTATGATCCCTAGTTGTTAACTTAGTTCAGATCTAGCATTTTGGTTAAATTCTAGAACTATTTTTAGAGGCATTTATTCTTGGGAGTAAAATATTGCAAATTATTACCGAAAAGGAAAGGGAAGAAAGAATGAAGATTGTATGTCTAAAAAAACATAAAAGAAAAGACAAGTTTATATTATTATTGATCCTATCAACAATGCAGGGTTGTCAGAGACGTAAGGCACTAAAAGGCATCAAACCTGTAAAATACTCGAGGCATTCACTTGAATGAACCAAGGCAATATGCTATAAATTAAAAAATATATGTATGTATGTATGCGTGTATGCATGTATTAATGTATAATAATATATTATAATATATAAATCTAAAATATACATCTTTCCAATTAAGATTAGATCTTTAGAAAATATAAAATACCATAACACTATCATATAAAATTATATTTTCACCCTTAAAACAAAATAAGAAATTTAAAGTAGTAATAGTGTTGTCAAAGGCGAAAGGGGCTAAAAGACACCAGGCCTATAAAATGCATAAGGTGCTAGGCACTTGCCTAGGCAATGCTTCCTTAAAAATCATCCCATGAGGCTAATAAAGGCGATGTAGCCTCACCTCACCTTGCCTATAGCGCTTAGGCAAGCACCTAAGCACCTTTTGACAACATTGCAACAATGTGAAAATTCCTAGGGATAGAAAAAAGCATGGAGCACCTCTGAATAAATCCTTTCATAAAGAGAAGATACAAACCTGGCCTTGGCGGAAAAAAGCCTTGGCATTGTCTTCTCTGTCACGCGTGGCAAAGTCTGTGTCCAATAATGCTCCTTTACTATCTCCAAGCTTTAGTTTACAGGCCTAAGGCAAAAATGTTGGGCATCAACCTGTTAGATAACAGGGAAGGCTAAAATGGAGAACATTACAAACCGATGAGAATAATAAAAATGAAGGGAAGCTATATGTATTATAATCAAGAATAATCTAATAGCATTCTTGATAAATTAGAATTCAAACATACTACAAACATCTTTTTTAATTACAATAAATATCCCTGTGAACTATGACCAGGATAATATTTTTAGGAAGAGTTATTCAATGACCATACAGAACTATTTGTAAATATCTGAGACTTTGTCTTCTGCAGTGAAGAGCTCTTCTCTCTACAACACAAAAAAAAAATAGAAGCAATCATCAATCAGATGGAATAAGGAAACTAAAGTCGCAGACTGATAGTGCTAGTTCTCAGCATAACATGAAAGAACAAAGGACACACCTTCATCTATATCATCCTTCTCCCAACAAATATCCAAGTAGCGCAAAGCCTTACGATATTTTCAAAGAGCCATCTTAAAGTCTTGCTTCTGCAATAGGAATATGAGTCAACAAGAAGTTAAAACCAGAAGCATAATCATACAGGCAAATTGGAAGCCAAAGATCAAACTGGCTTAAGGAATTCATAATGTGAAACATATGAGATCTCTCACATAACAGGGGTAAAATAAAAGCACTCTATATCTAATCTACAAATTATATTTTCTACCAAATGAAACTAAGAAACAAGTAAAAAAAAAACATTTAAGCACATGAGCTACCTTGTACTGTTCATTTCCAAAAGCTTTGATTGAATCAACTGCCTTCATCCACCAAGAAATCTCATCTGGCTTTCTGTCTAAATCAGTTGGCCAATCAGGATAAGTATCACCGTCTTTAAAGAAGTTGGATACCCATCATCCTCCTCTTCAAGAATTTCCCCACAGTCAACAATCACTACATCTTGAGAGGGATGATTACCCACCTCAGTCACAATAAGCTCAATAGAACGAACCAGGCCCATTCCCTTGATTACCTTCCACAAAACAACATGCTTTCCATCTAGATGAGAAGTTCGAGAGGTGGTAATAAAAAACTGAGACCCGTTGGTCCTAGGGCCCGTATTAGCCATCGACAACATTAATTTTCTTTCATGTTTCAACTCAAAATTTTCATCCTCAAATTTCAATCCATGGATGGATTCTCCTCCAGTTCCATCCCCAGCTGATATGTCACCACCTTATACTATAAAACCTTTGACAACACGATGAAAATGACTCCCCTGCAAGTAAGTATTCAGCCTCCATCAGCAAAAAAACATTATGTGAAATCACAAAAACAATCTGACTAAAGTGAAGCTTCATAATTTAGCACATCTATTACAAGCTAGTAGTTAGAGTTAGGAAGTCATCTTCAAAGTTACAAATTTAAAACTTTTCTCACTGGATAAACTAGGTTATTGCTCAAAAATATGATCTTCCAAAAAAAAAAAAATACTAGGTGACAATAACTTACTTAACTTCGAAATGTATTAACAGATATCCTAAGACATCCCAAGTTACAAGTTTGACAAAATCCACAAGCCCCAAGAAACTATACTTTACCAATGAACAAAATTAAACAGACAATAATAAATCGTTTTTTAATTATGATAAAAAAAAATCCCTTTACACTAAAACCCAGGGCACTCTTAAATTCCATACACAATGCATAAAGCATAATCAAAGCTAGAATATTACAGAAAGAAACATGATAACAAGACAGTATAATCAAAAAAAGTCCATTTCTTTCAATAACAAGCAAGACAGTTAAACAAGAAAATGTTACTCTAATGAAATAAAAAGAGTACAAATTTAAAGACCAAACAATTACAAACATAAAAAAAACACAAACTAATAAAAAACTAATCCCATTTCTTTAAACATAAATCATAAGAATTAAAGAACACGTAAAAAAAACAAACAAAAGAAAGGAAAAGAATGTGCAAAAACAGAGGAAGTCTAAAGAAGAAGAAGAAAATCTTGCAGAGAGTGAAAATAGAAAGAGTACGATTCTGACTTTGTAATGAAGAGGGACACTAGTGTTGGGTCCAATGCCTTTTTCTCCAGTACACAAAGCCCTAAAATTCTCAGCAGTTTTAGGGACAACATCTTTATAAAGCTCCACTACTATTCTCCCTTCTAGTTCTCCTCCTATACTTATATCTAAAAAAAAATCTTTGCTTTGCCATCTCTCTCTTTCTCTTGCTTTCTTTCTTTCTCAAATCTAAAATCCGCTTTTATAGTTTTTTTTAAAAACTCTAAACAAGAGTAAACTGTGAAGTGAAGTAAAGTGAAGTGGGCTCTTTTCTTTAAGTGGCTTGCTGACTGGCCTACGTATACGGTCGATAGTTTGCGTCTCTTTGGAGTTTGGTTTTCTTTTTATTATTATGAGAGTTTCTACTTTGGCTATAGGATTTGGTTGTGGGACCCGGATATGACTTTGGTTTATAGGTTAGTCGAGAATCGGCTGAGCATGAGAATGAGAACTGGATTACATGAAATATTTAGGTAATATTCGGTAAAATAATCCTACTTATTTTTTAAAATATTTTTTATTTAAAAATATATTAAAATAATATATTTTTTTATATAATTTTTATAATTTATTTTTGATATTAATATACTAAAATGATCCAATAAAAACCAAAAACTTATTTAAAAAAATATATAAAAAAAACACGATATTACCGTAAAAGCAAATATGACCTAAGTTCTTAATCAGATAGAAAAAATGGATTCATACAAAAAATTAAAAACTATGTATCACACGACACCTTTCTCGAAAACCTTCATGGAGTGAGGTGTAAAGTGAGTAATAAATGATATTTTATTAGTTATTTTTTTAGATTTATTTTGATAAAAAGATCGTAGATTCATTTTGATATAGACAAATTGCATAAGAAGAGAGATAAATTTTAGATGAGAGATCAAGTCGTAGATTTGGTATGGTAACCCAGATGGGCTCAAGTCGGGGGTTTTTTATATTTTTTACGTTGTTGATATTTTTCTCAGTTTATTTATTGTTATTATATTTTTTTTTATTATTGAAATTAGCCAAGCTTATTAAATACAATTGAGTTAATAACCCAAGTTTTGGATTTTTGTTGCTTTTTTAGGAACGCTTACATTGCCTTAGTATTATTTTTCTACACTGAAAAGAATTCGGGTAGGCTCGAGGCATACACGAATCCCTTATTTAGTCGTTTTGTATGTATACTTAATTTTTTTTTATGGCACAACAAAAAAAAATAGCCAATTGAATTTATAATGGTTGGAATAGAAGAAAAAAAATACAGTGAAAGAATTAAAAGAGAAGAGGTTTTAATAGTCGAGAGTTGTTTTGAATATTAAAAATATTTTGAAATTGTCTGTTTAGATTGATGATTCTGGTAACTAGTTTAACATTCTTTATCTAAAAAATAAACTAGTTTTTATTTTAACAGATTCAACTCTCTATTTTTTTTAAAAAAAGACAAATCTATTTTAAGACATACTTTTAACAAATATAATTTCTCATTCACCTTAACAATCTCTCACATAAAAAAAATTATCAAAATAAATTGTAAAGTAGGGGGCACTAAACAATGAAAAGTCCTTGCATTGGGAAATGTAGCTATTGGCATGAAACCTTTTTTAATGAAGATTATCGAATTTACTTGGGTAAAAAGTGAACACAATATCTTGAAATATTCATCATTTCATGTGTACTCAAATAATAAAGATCATATAGTTCCTTTTCTTACAATTTTGATTCGGGAGGGGGGGGGCGTAATAATGAAAAGTCTTTGTATTGGAAAATGTAGCTATTGGCTTAAAACCTCTCTTAATGAAGATTATCGGATTTACTTGGCTAAAAAGTGAACACAATATCTTGAAATATTCATCATTTTATATGTACTCAAACAATAAAGATCATATAGTTCCTCTTCTTACAATTTTAATTCAAGGGGGGCGTAACAATGAAAAGTCTTTGTATTGGGAAATGTAGATAATGACTTGAAACCTTTCTTAATGAAGATTATCGGATTTACTTGGCTAAAAAGTGAACACAATATCTTGAAATATTCATCCTTTTATATGTACTCAAACAATAAAGATCATATAGTTCCTCTTCTTACAATTTTAATTCTCACAATTATATTCATTTTGGCCTTAAACATATATTGATTCCTATAAGTGCTCTAGAAAATTTAGCCATTTTCAATTCGCATATAAGTGGGTATTATTTCATATACACACATATATGTGTTTGTGTGTGATTTCTTATTAGAAGTATACTACAATAACCTACTTGAATTTTTTAAGTTGTGAGAAATATTAAAAGCTTAGTTTATCATGATTTTTACTGCAGGCAACACTATTTATCTTATGAATGGATAAGAGTGCTATTATTAAGTTGACACACGATTCGATTATCCCTTTAAATCTAGATCTTGGAATCTTCAATCAATTAGGTTGGGTCGTCATCATAATAATTCTTTAAATATAGTCCTTATTCACATCCCCGACGATGATTTATCAACTTACTCTCTTATTACGTCTTTTGTAAGCAAGTCTGCAATATTATCATTTGACTTTACATGGTCAATAAAAATAATTTAATTTGAGAAAAAATATCTTGCTGTATTATGTCTTTGATGAACGTGTCAAGATTTATTATTATACATACTATTTTATGCTCAACCGATAATAAATTGGATATCACAACGTATACATGTAGCCGACATAGGTTTTTACCAACCAGAAATACCCAAAAATTTTTGAAACCACTCTACTCTTTCTTCGGCTTTATCAACAACTATAAAATCAAACTCCATAGTAACCATGTAAAGATAAACCCACTTATGGATTTTAAGTCTTTAATATTGCATATCTAGTTATTATCATTATACCCTTCAGATACAATTGAATATCTTGTATAATGCAGCCCATATTTTAAGATACATCTCAAAATTTTAAGAATCCTTATAATAGTCTTCCAATGATCCTTTATATTATTACTTGTATATCTACTTAGTTTGTTCAATGTGCATGTCATGCTTAGTCTAATGTCATTTATAAGATACATAAGTCTTTCAATAATACATGAATATTCTACCTTAGACATTGCATCACTAGTATTTTTGGATAGATGTAGGTTTACAGCAACCAATGTTTTGGCTATATTGTTCTCATTCTTGTCAAATTTTTCAAGAATATTCTCAATATAATGACATTGAGATAATATTAAGCTATTATGTGTTAAAATTTCTCATTTCTAAAATCACTTATATCTTTCATATCAAACTTATTGGTCAACATTTACCTAATAATCTTAATTATATCAGTATTACTTCCTAGTATCAGCACATCATCTATAAATGAATAAACAATGGCATGTTGTGTTTTTTTTCCCATGTAAACACATTTATCACATTCATTAGTTTTAAAACTATTTAATAGCATAACATTGTTAAATTTCTCGTACCATAGTTTTGGAGGTTGTTTTAAACCATATAGGATTTAACAAGCATATACATATTCATTTCCTTCCCCGATACTTTGAATCCTTATGGTTATTTTATATAGATTTATTCGTCTCCCATTCAATAAAACAGCTTTAAAATTCATATGGTGTATCTCAAGATCATTAAGCTTTTGCTTGTAATCCTTAACCATTAGTTTGGCTTCGTGTGTATCAATAAATCCATAAACTTTCATCATTTTCTCAAATATACATTTGCACCCTAATGGTTTATCCTAGGAAGAAGATCTATTAATTTTCATGTATGATTTTTCATGATGAATCTTATCTCATTATTGATGGTCTCTTTCTAGAATGATGCTTTTAAAGTTGGCATTGCTTCTTTAAAGCTTTGAGATTTATTTTTAAACAAATAAGGAAGAAAATCAGGACTAAAGTTTTTAGAAATTTTAGCCCTCTTATTTCTTCTAGGTTTCTCTTTCTCCTCAACTTCTTGAGGAGCACTACTAAAGAACTCACTAATTCTTATAGTAGTCTTTTCTTCTTGTGTATTTTTGCAAGAAAAATTAATTTTAAAAAATGATGCATTCATGTATTATATTTGTGCAAATTAGATATTCCTGATATTCATTTAATATATTATAATACACAAGAAAGTGATAAACGACATTGTTGTTATCGTATCCTATGAATAGATAATTAACAATATTAAGTCACTTTCTTTGGCGGAGGAATTGCAACTTTAGCCACTCTTTCATGTATTTATATAATGATCTTTCACCCTTCCACAACTCATATGATGTCCTGTCCAATTTATTTTGAGATTTTTTTATTCAAAAAATAATTTACTAATAAAATAGCATCTCCACACAAGTTTTAAGATAGTTTTGAACTTATCAACATAGCATTCATTATTTATTTCAACATTTATTCTTGCATTCAACAATACCATTTTGCTACAATGAATAAGGAGTTATGGTTTGATGAATTATACCATGTTTAGAATAAAACTCATCAAAAGACAAATCATATTTCCCATCTTTATGGCTTCTTGTCTCTTTGATTTTCATGACAAATAAATTTTTAACCTCGCTTTTGAAATGCACTTTTAAGTCCTTATCTTTGCTTTTCAATAAATAAACATACCAAATTTTTTTTAAAATAAAAAAATACCTTTTACCACATCTAATTTACAAAAACTTTAAATCACATATATTTGTGTGAATTAATTCTAGATGCTCACTGCTTTTTGTCTATGGAATAAAAAGATGCCTTAGTCAATTTTAATTTTACACCGATTTCACACTTGTAGTTTTGATCAATATGAGATTTTGAGAGTGAATCTAAGTTACTAATCAATTTCAATGTTTTATAATTAACATGAACTAATCTATTATGTTATAAACTCAACCAAATAAATAAAAGAATGATCTTTATTAATATTTGTTTTAGGTGCCGTAGTCATAAAATTGAGTTTAAATAGCTCATCACATAACATTCCTTGCCCATAAGCGTTCCACTCTTGGAGAAGACAAACTTATCATGGTCAAACCAACATAAACCCATTCTTGCTATATAATGAGCTAGAAATTAAATTATTTCAAATATAAGAAGCATTAACCATATTGTTTTGAGTTAACTCTTTTTCAAAAACCATCCTTAGCACCACCTTTTCATGCCTAGGATCTTGCATGCAAAAGAGTTGCCTAGTCATCTTTCCCGAACCAAGTCTTGTCCTAAACTCTGTGCCTCAAACTTGGTCTAGGTTCGAGTCCGAGGTTCCCAGACTATGTCCCAACCCAAACCCTGACCACCTAGACCAAATCTTGGTCCGAGCCCCAAGCATGATCCACGCTCTTTTCAATTTTAGCTATTTAGATCTAGTCACATTTGTATCAACGTACTTGATAAAATATAGCGTAATCTCTTCTCCAAAAAGTCGATGCTTGAGTAGAGAAATGCACAAGTTTAAGCATGTAATCAATATCTACACCAACTGAATTGTCGTATG
>Ga0325410_1005258_pt1 | contig 14323 bp, 4 predicted proteins | sample PopdelMetagenome_16_FD_206182 | JGI IMG/M metagenome (GOLD analysis project Ga0325410, IMG submission 206182) | Populus deltoides microbial communities from Bellville, Georgia, United States - Xylem-PdIQD-R3 | ecosystem: Host-associated > Plants > Phyllosphere > Stem > Wood/Secondary xylem... | reverse complement strand
AATTATAAAATATTTTATACTAATCATTTTTCTTATAAAATATTTAACGGAAAAGAAATATAGAAGAATCAGCAAAAGATTTATGCAAAACAAATGCCCCCTTAATATATAATAAAAATGCCAACATCTTATTTCATCATCTTATTTATCCAATCTAATTCAAACAGAGTTTTGAAATATAATTAGTTATATTATTAAAAATATGAGAGGATTCGAATCTAAAAAATATATGCTTGTAGATATTTTCTTTTTAAGAATTAACCATGGTCAGATGAGCAGTTGCGGGCCATGAACAATTTTGTCAGCTATGACATGTTTTTTTACATGAGAAGAACATTTCCATTATACACGACCAAGGTTTCCATGTATAGATAGCCCCTGGATAGATAGGTATCCTATGTTATGTTGCGGTACTACTCAATTTTTTTTATAATATATATAAAAAATATTTATGTGATATTAATAGTGTTTTTAAAGGAAAAACAAAATTCGGGACACAAGTTATTAATTTGATTGGATTAATAAACTTAATTAATTTAATAATATATATTTTTAAAAAGCAATCAATGATAAATAAAGCGGGAAAAAATGACAATAATTATCTATAAAAAACAAATTATCAATATTATACTCAGAATGGTGAGAAAAAATAACATTTGTTGGAGACTCATTGTTGCTCCACTATGGACATTGTTCCACCACCGAAAAGAGTTTAACAAGAAAGTTATAACGTCACCATGAAACATTGCATGATGACATCAAAAGAGGTCACACACTACCAAAATTCTTAGATTTATCGATGGAATTTCCCATCGGTATTTATACTATCACTCCATCGGTACCATCAACAATGAATTTACCGATGGACTCACGCACGAAAATGCCCCATTGGTAAAACTCTCATCGGTAATTTTTGGTATGTTGGCGAGTCTGTCATTAATAAAATTACTGATGGATTTACTAACGGGAAAAACATGCAAAAAGTTTTTTTACCCACTTTATTTTGTTGGTATTTCTCTTGGGAAGCTTGCCATATAACCGATATAAATACCGTATGTAATTTCATCGGTGATTAAATAGTGGCACAATGACATTTGTAGTAATTCTTTTTCAATTATCTGGAATATACCAACAGACTTAATCTGTTGGTAATACCGTTAGTAATTATTTTAAAATATTTTAAGAAAATCTATTTAACAGAACTAGAAAAATAGTAATACTCAATAATACTAAAAAATAAAGAACAACAACAATAACAAATAAATAAATCAAATAAAAACTATTCTCATCTAACTTAAAAAACCTATTTCAAAACCTATAATCCAGTAACAAATGAATTAATTTAACTGAAATTGAACAGTAAAATTGAAAAAAAATCTAACAAAATTGATCTCATATGAAAAAAAAAATCCTAAACAACATTCATACAATTATTAAGAACAGAAGAATTTAAAAATAAAATAGAAAAACAAATATAATGCAAAAAAACAAAAAAAAATGAAGAAAAAAAAATCTTACTTTAATTAATTGCAAGTGAAGCTGAGAAGAGAAAAGAAAAAACAAAATCATAATGCATGTTAATTAAAAAAGAAACTGAGAAGAGAAAAGAAAACGAGAGGAGAAGACATAATTGCATGTGGAGGAGAAGAGAAAAGAAAAAAAGAGAAGAGAAGAGAAGAGAAGGAGTTGAGGAGAGAAGAGAAAGAAAGGGATGTTGATGTTTTTTACAGAAGAAGAAGAAGAAGAAGAAAAAGAAGAGGGGCATCTATTATGAAATGAGGAATTTTGATATTTTTATTAGAGCATTTTATTTATGGATAATTAAATATTATTATTTTTAACCATTATGTCGGTGATTCTGTCAATATTATTTAATTTAAATTTTTAATTTAATCAAACATTTTCAGAAATCCCTCCAATATCACCAATGACTTTTCAATCCGTCGGTTATTCCGTTTGTAATATTTAATTTAAATTTTTAATTTAATCAAAAATTTTTAGAAACCCCCTAAATATCACCGACAAGTTTTCAATCTGTTGCTGATTCTATCTATACTATTTAAATTAAAATTTCAATTTAATAAGAAATTTTTAGAAACCCCCTAAATATCATCGATGACTTTTCAATTCGTCGGTGATTCTGTCTGTAATATTTAATTTAAAATTTTAATTTAATCAAAAAAATTTAGAAACCTTCCAAATAACAACGATGACTTTTCAATCCATCAGTGATTCCACATGTAAAAAACAATAATTAACAATGTAATTAAGAAGAGAACATTTCCAAAGCTCTCTAGAAAAAACTGACGGAATTAATCTGTCTATGATCCCGTGTGTAATTGATAACTTGAACAATGCAATTTAAAAGTGAACAATTTTAGAGCTCTCTAGAATATACCGACAAAATTAATCTGTCAGTGATACCCTCTGTAATTGACATAATAAATAGTGTTAAGGAGAAGAGAACAATTTATTGATGGGTTTATGGACAGATTTTATGAACGGTATTAATATTGTCGGTAATGTTGTCTATAAAAATGAACGTCATCGTACCTTTTATTTTTTTAATTTCCCACTATAATTCCCTCGATATATATCAAGGGAATAGTTCCGTCAGTGCTTACTGATAAATATAGTGAGAGAATATTCTGTTGGTAAAATTCACTACAATCTACCAACAATTTTATTATGTCAGTGTTTTCGTTTGTCTTTTCCAATTTTCTGGTAGTGGCACACGCTATTAGAGCAATTACTCAAAAAACAATCCAAATAAAATATAATGAAGTAAAAAATCTTTTAGAAAGTAAATAAAAAAATAATGAAGCTCAATATCCAATTAAATAAATGATAAAAGATAAAATAAAAAACTATAAGCCTAAAAAAAGCAAAAGAAAAAAAGAAGCAAACCTGGGTGAACCCAAACCCAGGTTAATTTCACAAACTTTGAACCGTTGAAATCCTAGATCTGAGTTCAATTAAAAAAACTTAATTTTCAATCAATTTAATGTTAAATGATAAAGTCAGAAAAATATCAATTTAAAAAATTCACCTAGCAAACTCAGACTAAATTTTAAGAAAAAAAATGAACAGGTTCTTTTAAAAATTTAAAGGGTTAGATTTGATAATTAAAGAGGAGAGAGAAAGATAAAAAAATATAACTGACACCAAATCAGAGATTTATTGGTTATACACACCGCGAAAAAACATAGAAGTAGCCGAGATGATTTGGACATTGCTTTGCAAGCTCAATGAATAAAGGGTCATTATTCATTGATAATGAATAATGAATAAAGAATAAAGGGTCCTTATGATAAATCTTAATTAATACCATCAATCAAAAGTTCAATATGTTTATTTTTGGAAGTGCAAAATGGTTATTTCATTTTTTTTTTCAATTTATAGTTGTAAGTGTCTTGGCATATAGTAAAAACTGAGCTATTTTATGTTTTTGTTAATGTAAGAATATTTGACCATTGTCTTCGATTATGATCCAGAGGGAGGCGCTGGACAGTACATTTTCAACACTGTAAAGCTGATTTTTCTTAATCTCGAAGCCATGGATTAAAGGAAGGAGAAATACTGCAAGTACAAGAAAACCTTCGAAATCATTCATGTGCGTGCACAATTAATCATTAAGGAGCACATCAAAGAGGAAAACCAGCATGAACGAATTGTAAAACGTCCTTATGCTTGGACTATGGATCAGCTATGGTCATTGACGGGATCGAGCATGAACTCACAACTGCTAATAGTATACAGTTGTGCGGCTACGCTTAAGAAGTCGGTTCGTACTTCTTCTTCTTTTCTTTTTCTTTTTACTGGTTAAAACCTGTCTCTCTAGCTACCTACCTTTAAATATAAAAAATCTATACCTCTAGTGTACCTAAAAACAGGCAGGTATGTTGACATGCAAAGAATATCTTGCATTCTTGCTTGCTGTGGGAGAACTTCACCGATGTTTGGAGATTGTATTTCGATTAGTGGGAGCAATGCTGTCAAAATATTTCTTATAAAATTATATAATTTTACGAGTTAATAAATATTTAACATGTAAAATCAGATTAAAAACTTTAAAACCAATAAAATCAACCATAAACTCAATTAAATCTGTAAACTCGGACCGATTTTACTTACGAGTTAGAAAAAAGTATAAATTTATACAATCTGATAATCTCTATCTTAGCATTTTCATTATTTTAAATTTATATCTTACAAAACTTGTGCAATTTTACAATCAAAGGCTTGATTTTAACTGTAATTATTATAATTTTTTTTAACTATATAAGTTATATGTGGATTTTATTTTCGTCAAATGAAAATACATATTCATTCTTATAGTTTCTTGTGTAAACTATTAATATATCAATTGATATATTCATCTCTTTTACCTGGCAAGTATATAGAATAAAAGTTGTAAATTGACATGCTTGACTCTTAGAGTAATTAATGTTAAATGACCTATCAAAATTTGAAGATTTCTTGTAAATGGCAAAGTAAGCGAGTCGATTTGTCTGAAAATAGAGAAATCAATGTGAAAAAAATAAAGGTATTTGGACTTTTCTATTGTTTATTTCACTTTTATTTTAATTGTGTTATAATATTAATTACTATTTAACTGAAATTATTAATATATAATTAATTAAAATATTTTATTTATAATTTTATAGTCTTACCATCCTTGATTTGAATTTATATTATATATTTTGTATCGTGTTAAAAAAAAAAAAAAGTCTTTTGACTTTGATTGGGGGATCACGAGCACATAGCAAGTTTCACACTTGCATGAGCTAATAATTAAAGATCATATGAGCCCTCCCTCACCACTGATCTTTTTCTCACGGAGAAAAAGGTAGGTTTGAAACAAATGGTAATCACGCGTACGCAGGACAAAACATTTGAATTCAAGGTGTACGTATTGCCTCGCAAGTCTCTTGAAGCTTTCCATTTGGATTTCAACACTTGGGCAAGATTCAGACTACGATCACACGATTGTGGGCATCAATTACTTGACAACTTGAGATTAACCTATAAAATAGAAACTCTTGGAGGCAGTATGAGATAATAAAAGAAAGATAGGATGTTGATCGTTAGCGACACCTAGAGAGTTCTACGGAGGCGTTATCGAGGGCAAAGGGTCCACATTTGAACTATACTCACCTAAGCCAGGATATAGAAGTCAAAAACCCCAAAATCTAACCCATATGTGCGTTTAACCCCAAAATCAACACAAGGTCAAGATGATGATTTAGAGTTTGACATGATGTTTCTCTACAAGGAAAAGACAAGCGTGCCGTGGCCTGGCCAAATTAGTCACATAATCAAACAAAAGACTCGTACGTACGTATACTAAACTTGGTTCCGGTTATCTTTTGATTTTCTTCCTACGAGCAAGAGCAAAATCGTAATATACGGTAGGGATTCTGAGTTTTTTTGAGCCCAAAAACATTTCTATGATGTTTTATCAAAATGTGCACGCATGTTTATGTTTATGTTTATGAGAGGTATACTAACATGCTTAGCAGATAATTTCAGGTTAAGATCTTTTAATTAAAGTTCCGAGATTATATCTACAATGGTGATGAGTACACCAAAAACTTTCTCTTAATTACCGATCGAGTGCCATCAAGTTGTTGATTATAGAACCTAGAAGATAAGTAGATTTGGCAAGTTGCTAATCACCTTTGTGCTTTGATAAAAGAGCAAATCAATGTAGAAATTAGAATGAAAACAAATATCTTTCATTGCATTTTTCTCTTCCATATACATTATATTTACAAAAGTAACACTATTTTTCAAACCTCAAATGATTTCTTTCTCTGTACTCCAAGTTAGCGTATAGGTTAACGCTACGTCATGGGCTGGTTCAAAAAAAATTTATTATATATAAAAAAAAATTCTTAGATGATAATAGTGATTTTTTAGAAATAATAAAATTTAGTACTCGGGTCATTACTTCAAATGGATTCAATTAATTTGGTTAATTTAATAATACGGCTATAAAAAAGTCAACAATAAAAAAAAATGACAATGACTAATGAAAAAAAATAAATGCTTGCCAATATTATAAAAATATATCCTCTAAATATTTTTAAAATATTTCAACGATATTATTTGATAACAAAACAAAAATTGAATAAGAATAGAATAATATCATAAAGAGGATAATGAAAAAAAACTTGAAGCTCATTTATTGATAAATCAAACAATGAAGGACAAATTAAAAAAAAATCAATTTAAAAAAAATAAAAACCTCCAGCATGCTAAATTCATGGCCCGATTGTGAGGTTTAGATAACACCGTGTAAAAAAAATTAAAGAAAACAATAGAGGTCAATTCTCAAACAAATTAAATGATGAAAGGTGAAAGTAAAAAAAAAACATAAAAAAAACTCTGAGTCAACCCGAATTAACTCAACTAACTTATGATTTGGGATATGATACCAGGATAACCCGATAAAAAAATAGAAAAATCACAAAGTTGAAGGCCCAATAATCTAATATAAAAGGATGAAATTGAGAAAAAAAATCAATTTTAAAAATAGAACCTAAAAAAACTGAAGTTAAATCGGGTCAATCTTCGAAACTGTGACCTAGATTATGAGACTAAGTTATCCCATAGAAAGTACACAAAACAAAATCACAAATAAAAATTCTCAATCATCCAAAATTAAAAAATTAAACAAATAATAATCTAAAAAATAAAAACCAAATTTGATATAAAAATTAAATGAAATAAACAGTAAGGGAAAAAATTGAAAAATAAAATAAATTAAAAAAAGAATAAATAGACACTAAAAAAATTGTAACAAAACAAAAAACAAAAACCAAATATAATAAATAAAAAAATTAAATATTTGTTCAAGCTTTAAATTTTATCTCTAGAACTTTAATAATAAAATTGAATTTTATTTTGAAAAACTAAGCCTAAACTAAGTGACGAAAGATTTTCCTGACAACACGAGATTGTCATACACAGTGAATCTTTGTGCAAATCCTTGGCAATTCCTCTCGGATAGCATAGTGTGAATCACCCAGCCCTCTTAGTTTATATATATATATATATATATATATATATATATATATTATTTCAACTCGTGGTGGAGCCAAGGCTTCTATAAAAAAAAATATGAAATTAAACTAGACTACTTTCTTATTAATTGTTGTTACAACATAAGAATTACGTAAGTTGTACACCTACACCCATTTTCGTAGAATACATACACATGATCCTGCATTTCTTTTTCTTTATTTATTTATTTATTTTTTAATCATGTGCTTAGAAAATTGGTATAAAAAAGAAGGCGATCGGACCAGTGGGAACAGGGAGTTTAGTATTTCCATTGTCTTGACTCTTAAGTCCGGTTGATTTTTGAAAAAGATTACGTATTGGGAATTAATTATATATAAAAAGTAATTAATATATATATATATATATATAGTCGATGTGAATGGCGGAATCGATGAATCAGTAATTGAATTTATAAACAAGTGATGCGAAAGTACCCTCATCGATTCAACTTCCAAATACTGGCATCGGATACGTTACCAAATCAAGTTACATGTATATTATCATAAAGTCATTTTGGTATGTCTCCAGTCCCTCCATCTTTTAATTCTCCATTCCTCCCGTAACTCCATTTCTCTTATAAAATTGATAAAATAAAACCTTCTAATTATGAAACAAGAAAAAAATAATTATTAATTTTAAGATTCATGAAATTAGTTGTTGATCTGAATATCAATATTATTTAATAAAAAAAAAAAGCATTGCTCAAATTACAAAGGAAGATTTTCTGCTTGAAGCCCTCCAAATCCCACAGTTTAGAGATTATTTTGTCGGATTTCAATGTTCAATGAAGTGATTTCCCCCCAATCACATCCTGCCTCTGATTCTGATATGTGTGTGTGTGTATATATATATATATATATATATATATATCTTGGAAGTGGCACTTGATTTTGCTACTTGTGCTATATCTTGGAAGTGGCACTTGATTTTGCTACTTGTGCTTTCCAGTAACAAGGCACAGGATCATATTTCTTCATTCAACTCCATCATCCTACATATCACGAAATGCTAAGCAGCTGTAAAAAGATGGATCGGTGTTGTGACTTGTAGTCGAAAGATTAATCAATACAAAATGACTTGAACATGAATGGCTTTAAACATCGTCACACATGCTCATGTAAACTCAAGAAAGTGAAGATACATAACACTAGAGCTCTTTCTGTGATGTTTTTGGTTGTCACATAATAAATCCTATTTAATCCAGGAAGTCTTTTTCCATCTCAACAAACCAAAGCACTTACTGGACTTAAATAAATAAATAAATAAATTTCGGTGATCAATGTTGATTTTTATATAAATTTAGAGTTTACATGTTGATTTTAATAATAATTTTCACTAGACAAACATAAATCGATCGGTAACTAATGACAACATAATATTCCCGTTCATGATCGAATTGTTTGACATCCGATCGATCATAGTCGTGACTGGATGTTTGAATTTTCACCCAAAGGCTCCGATGCACGGTACAAACATAGGTTTTGGTAAGCTCAAAAAAAAAGAGAGAGATTAATTTGTGTACGAATCCAACGGTTAATGTCATTGATGGAAATTAAGACATGTTACCTATTGATTAGCAATTAAATGGTGTAATAGAGTACAGATATTACAGGGACACTTAAACGTGGGGATGACGAAATAGCTGATGGAATGGTGGAGTAAGAGTGCAATCAGGGAGTGGGGTTGTGTAGGAAAATGGAAAGAATTTCATTAAAAAAAAAAAAATTATTTTGGGTGTTTGGATGGAGCTCTGCCCCTGGGTCATTTATCAATATTCTCTTTCACTTGTGTTTTTGTGTACCCACGTAAACAAGAACAAACCATTCTAGTTCCCATCTCCCTTTCACAAACCAATGGTGGACCCTGGAATCTCCTTCCCTCCCTCCATAAATGGATGTGTTTTATGTATTTATAAACACTTGGGGAGGAAAGTAAGAGCTTTATATAAAGGTGGTTGAGGGGGCCTTCGAGTCTTCACACAGGTAGCAATATTGACGAGACTTGCTTCGTTTATTTATTTGTGTAAGCTTAGCTACAGTCAGCTAGCTAGCTACTCTGTGCAATATGGGAAGGCAACCTTGCTGTGACAAACTCGGGGTCAAGAAAGGTCCTTGGACAGCTGAAGAGGATAAAAAACTCATTAACTTCATTCTCACCAATGGCCAATGTTGTTGGAGGGCTGTCCCTAAGCTCGCAGGACTCCGACGATGCGGCAAGAGTTGCCGGCTTCGTTGGACTAATTATCTTCGCCCTGACTTGAAGAGAGGGCTTCTTACAGAAGCAGAAGAACAGCTGGTTATTGATCTCCATGCTCGTCTTGGCAATAGGTTAAATCTCTTCTCCATGTTACATTCATATATACATATTGTTGGTGATGAACTTGCATCAAAGCATATTGTTTAAATATTTTGGTTGTTTTATTAATGGTGTCTGGGTGGTTGTCTTCATGGACATGGTTTTCTGCTAACGTCCGTGGAGTAGGTTAAAATATTACTAATGTGAAGGTTAAGCATGTCCTGTATCGCCGTGTTGAAAGATCAGTATAATGCGTTTTTTGAATTGAAGTGTTTGACAAGGTAATTAATTAACTTGTAGTCGATTGCATTTGAGGAAAAAATGCAAGTAATCAAGTCTTTAGATTGCCGAGTATGCGACGTGATAGATTGTGATAACATATGATTTTGAAAAATTAATAATATTTCAAACCTGCAGATATTTCTTCTTTTTCTTATATTCGACCATATGAGCAGATAGAAAGGTGGGGTATAAGACAGGGCCATAAAATTTCAACAAAAAGAGTCATTTGGATCTGCAAGTTGCTATAAAGTGCAAGAATAACTATGCCATCGATCGTGGTTTTATAAACTAGTCGTCATTTTAATAGTTCATTAATTGCCAGCTTTTCAAATGAGCTCACAAACTAGGTACATATTATTGCTGCTTGCTTAAGATTCAAGTGATGAATAATTTTTAATGAATTTTCTGCGTCTGATTTTGGAATGAAAGTAAAACTTAGAGTTGGATATTTTTTCCTTTCACTTAGGTGGTCCAAGATTGCTGCTAGATTGCCAGGAAGGACAGACAATGAGATTAAGAACCACTGGAACACTCATATAAAGAAGAAGCTTCTGAAGAGGGGAATCGATCCTGTTACACATGAACCCTTACACAAAGAAGCCAAGCCTGAGGAAAGCTCATCATCTCCTGCTCATCTTTTGCCAGAATCCAGCAACAACAATGATATGCAAGAAAAGGATGGCATCGTTATTAACTCGGATGATAATTCAAGATCACCGACTGAAAATTCTTGTAGTACCGAGGATTCGCTCTTGTTAGATAGTATTTGCAATGATGAAATGTTACTGAATAGCTTGTGGATGGATGAGCCTCCGCTAGTTGATGCATCATGGAACAAAATTATTCCTCTGGCCGCAGAAAATACTAACAATGACATGGGTTATCCATCATGGGAGGATAACTACACAGGGTTATCGGATTGTCAAGATTTTGGCGTTCACGATTTCGGATTCGATTGTTTCGACACCATTGAATTAAGCGCACTTAACATATTAGAGATGGAACTCAATCGCTAGATTATACGCGTGTATGCTAGAGTGTTGTTGAGAAAATCTTACATCTTCAAATGTGAACATGTTACGAAGTATCATGTGTTGTTGAATTTAGGTTGTCAGGATTGAATTTTATCTGCCTTACATGTTTCATCAGATGGTAATTATTGCTGGGTGGGTCGAAGTATACCCGTCTTCTTCAGAAGTTTCTCACCAACCCAGTTAAACAGTGATATCAAACCAAAATCATTAAAATGTGACATTACTTTGTGCTTTACAAATGTTGTGATCTCATATGTAAGAGATAGGGACAGGCTCTGGCAGATGTTGTCTAGTGGGGTTGTTTACAGCATTATAATTATTTGTATATGATGTACATACGATGGAAATAAAGTGGATGCTGTTATGGATTATTTTTTATAACTATTGAGTGATTAATCCAATAATTGCACTCTTAATCCGTGGTGATTAACTAGCATGGACACCTCTGATTTTCCTTGAATGGTAGCCCAGCAGAATTTCATTACCCTGCAGGATCAAAAACTTTATTTCTGTGCCCATATCAATAGGGGTTTTAAGCTTCAGCAGATAGCTCACCAAACAAACAAGAAACAGGGCTCATGATTTAGTAGTACTCTAATCTCACTGTCTAAATTCACTCTGCTTTGTACAGAACAAGTAGTACTCTATTATCAGAGAGATTTTCAAGTTGCTGATGCAGTTTGGTAGGTGGTTCATCAATGCCTTTGTGCAACTTTTCAAATTTTAAAACGCAAAGACTTCCATAGATTAAAGTGAAAAAGATTCAGGTCAGGCAGAAAAGGAAAAAGGCAATGCCTGTCATTGAAAAAAAAAACATTGAACTCTTACCTTTATGCAGGATGTACAGAAAGGTTAAACTTTAAACACTGAAATACGGGGGGGGGGGGGGGGGGGGTTCCATTGTTTAAAGTGCCAGCACTCGTGAAAAGTAGAAAGGGTGCAACTAGTTAACACAAAAGCAGCTGTCTCCTTTTTATTATTAATACTGAAGTGTTGAAGGCTTGATGCTCTCTTCAATGTTACTGATGTCTTGGAGATTATTCTGATACAGAATAATCAGCAATTTTTAAGTGGATGATATTAGATTATAGCTGGGATATCTCAAAGCATCCAAGAATGATGTATATTCATTTGCTACGGATCGAGCCACATGTGGCGTGGCAAAGATATTTATGTGTTCCTAGTTTAAGCTGAGAAGATAATGAAACTTTAAGGAGCATAAACTCCATTAATGTTTCTTTTCTATGAACTTGTCGCCTCATCATCATTATTTTAACGGATATTCAGGGGAAAAAAGTGCACCTGATCAGGATGTTTTCGCTAATATAATTGCACCTTAAGCAACAGTCTTAATCATGATACCTCTCATCTGGATATGCCCTTCAGCATGAGTTCTTTAGTGGAGCTAAAAAGCACTACTTGATCAATTCACTCTAGAACCTACCAACAGGCTACCGACTGATCAGAAGTAGGATTCTTTTGGAAGCACCCCCTCACTCCCAAAACATAAATGGATTAATGGCCTCTTTACTTAATCTGTTTTTTTATTCTGTTTATTTCAGAACAATGAATTTGGTTAGTTGCTTCTCTTGATAAATAAAATTTTCTGCTGTACCATTATTTATTTAGTTTTTTTAGCCCTTTTTATAGAACACAAATTGTGCTAGAAATAAAAAAGCCAGGGAATACCCACTCCTTTTGCAGGACGATCTAACTTCTTGATATGTAAAGTTAGCTAGAATTGATCGAACTAATTAGTTAGATTGGAAACAAAACCCACCCGGACATGGACCATTTTTTTTTTTTTTATCTTTGACAGGGAATGCATGATTTTGAGTGAAGATTCTAACCTAAGTGTGTCTGCAACCATTGGTCAGAACATTGCCAAGATCCAAAGATCTTATGTCACCTTGAGCTTGATTGAGAAGAATTTATTCTGAAAGAATGTCTTGGCAAATAAAAAAAAAATAGCCCATTTGATCAATCCATAATCTTGACGACTAGATTATGACATCTCAATAGACCTTAAATTCAACATTTGTAACAATTAAGATTAGATGTTTGATAATGAGCTTAAATTTTCTTATTATCATGAAGGCGCTTCAAAATTTTATTCATATGATAAGAAAATTGAAAGCCATCAAGTGTAAGCAAGAAGTTCTTCCTGTCAAATTGCACAATCACGGAACTAAGGTTTGTGTCGGTTTGAGTTTTCTTAAGAAACAAGGCAAGGCAAATTTCGCAATATAAAGATTATCTATGAAGCCCCATAATTGAACTAACATTAGCCCTAATAACACACCTTAAACTTGGAAAGGACAAGACAAGGGAAAAAAACATTGGTCCTTGTTAGAAAATCATGGTACATAAGAATATAAACCTCATGACAAGAACCTTTCTTTTTTAATTTTACGGAATTGGAGGATCTCAGCAGAAATAAGAAGATTTTCAAGGAAAACAATCAGGTGAGTGCTTAAAAAAGGGCGTGGAAGATGTGAAGACACTGCACGTAAGGTTCTCAAGCTCCATCGAACAGTGCTGTGACTGGCGCGGCCTTGAAAAAACGAGTGATTGCGAAGTGGAATGTTGAATCATGAGCTAGAATCATGTGTGGGTCTTGACATGCTTTTAAAAAACAACACAATTTAGCTGATGCTGCAGCTTTCAAGTGTTTTTTATTTTAAGAAAAAAATAAAAAATGAAAGCAAGACTCCAATTATAACTAGAGAAAGGTGTCCATTCCCTATCTCTGTTGATGTGTGTGTACCATCTAAATGTAAAGTTATGGAGCTCCAGTACAATCTGTGAAGAGTTTAAAGCTTTTTGTAAAAAAAGTAGTATGCATGGTTAGTGCACATTGCAGAAAACTGAAAAGAGCCATTAAAGAAAGATAAGTTGTGTTCAAAAAGCATGTTGATGTGTTGAAGAAATGGACAGGTTTATGTATATTATCAGACCAATAACATATATCATAAAGAACATGATGATATAGCATTACAGACACCCATGACAATACTACCTTAAAGAAATGGATATGCTGAGGTATTCATATATATATTACTGCTGCGATTAATTAGCAAGGGTAATGCTTTTTGCAAGATCATTGGTCATTTTGGACTAATTAAGGATAATGACCTTCTGCTGTAAACAGCTAGAATCAGAACTCGGGACCTGTGGGTCTCCAGCACGAGCCTCTAATTAAAAAAAAAAAATTCTTGGGGCTGCCAGAAAAAGGGGGGCTCCTGGGTAAAATTTGGTAATAAATTTTCACTACTTATTTTAAATTGACAAATGAGTGAACTTCATCCAAAACCAAATGATGTAACGCAATTAGATGCTTGAGTTGTGAATTCCGCATGTAGGAAGACCATTTTTACGAACACGCGCGCGCGCGCACAGAAGCTCCTGTTTCTGCGCTTCGCTGCAGGGTCATTATTTTTTTCGGATAAAAAAACGAGTGATTGCAAAGTGGAATGTTGAATCATGAGCTATAATCATGTGCGGGTCTTGACATGCTTTTAAAAAACAACATAATTTTAAAAAATATATATGACCTCAACTAAATTGAATAAATTAGTTTTATTTTAATTAGATAAAAAAAATAATTGTATATGAATCAAATATTAAAAGAAAAGTGATAACAT
>Ga0325410_1005255_pt1 | contig 14326 bp, 6 predicted proteins | sample PopdelMetagenome_16_FD_206182 | JGI IMG/M metagenome (GOLD analysis project Ga0325410, IMG submission 206182) | Populus deltoides microbial communities from Bellville, Georgia, United States - Xylem-PdIQD-R3 | ecosystem: Host-associated > Plants > Phyllosphere > Stem > Wood/Secondary xylem... | reverse complement strand
AGTTTGTTGGGGAAGAGCCCAATCCTTAATGAAGAGGAAATCAATAGTGTTATTACATCGGCACTAACCCAACAAGTCAACTATTTTAACTCATGTTTCGTATGCGAGTGGTAATATTTTTTCAAAAAATTAATAATCATTTATATAAATAAATAAATAAATAATGGTTAACAATAACCAAAAAAAAAATTGATAAAATTGAGAGGTGTAAATCAAGATATTCAACCATACAAAATAAGATATTCACCTGATTATATTTACTGAACTTGTTTATTAAACTTAATAAAAGATAAATCCACAGCCTAAAAAACTCTTGACTTAAAAGATAAATATAAATGAAACTGACAAATAAACTCATGTGCAAAATTAATATTATGTAAGACCAAACCCCTCAGTAATATTATTTAAAAATAAATATTTTTATTTTTAAAAATCAACTTCATTTGTATAAAATAAAAAAAATTCTAAATGAATCAGCATAACACCTTGAAAAAAAATCTTAAAAAAAATAAATGCAAAGCGATAAATATTGTATGAAGCCGAATATCTAAGAAATCAAATGTCAAAAGATAAAATCAATAAAAAAAATCAATTGCATAAAATGATCTAAAAATAAGAGTGAAAAACAAAACATTAATTAGAGGGCAACTAAAAATTTGACTTGATATGCGCTTCGTAATAGGTCGTAATTTTTCTTTTTTTAAAAAAAAACTTGAGAATATAAACTATTTTGATATATTTTTTTACATGATATAAATTATAAGTAAAAATTAAAAATTATAAGTAAAAATTAAAAAGTTTATCCAAACATTTAATAATCATATCTGTAAATAAATAAATAAATAAATGTGTTAATAATAATTAAAAAATAAACTGAAAAATGAGAGATAGATATAAATCAAGATATTTAATATCGTAAAATAAGATATTTACATATTTGTGTTCACTAAATTTATTCATTATAATTAATAAAAGATAATAGAAATAAAAACACATATGAAACAGAGTGAATAAAATAAAATGACAAAAAAATATGCATGGCCAAACATATAAAAACTATTATTTCAAAATAACTACTTTTTGTACAAAACAAAACCTACTTTTATAAAATAAATTAAAAAATAAGCAAAAATTAAACACAAAATAAAACAGCTTTTTTTAAAAAAACTTTTATATCGAAAAACAACTTGCAAAACTCGTGCTCTAAGTAACGAGGAAAAAAAATGAAGGTAACCAAAAATTTATTTTTTTTAAACAATCTAGAATGATAAAATCGCAAAATATAATGAGGAAAAAAAATTCCTAACCATATTAATACTTAAAACTTGTGACTCGTGTCATTAAATTGGAAGTATTACAAATAAAAAAATTATGAAGCTCAATTCCAAATAAATCAAACATTGAAGGATGTATCAAAAAAAAAAGCAACCACATAAAAAAATTAATTAAAAAATAAGGGTGGAAACCAAAATAAAAACTAAATTTGAGGGTATTTGAAAATTAAATTGCAAGGTTAAATCAAAAGGAAAAAAATAATTAACAAAATCAAAAAAATCAAAAGAATGAAAGCTAAATTGAAAAAAATATATATATAAACTTTGATTTAAGGATGAAATTGAATACTAATAAAACTTTTAAAAAAAGATCCAAGGGTAAAAATGACAAATCAAAATAATAAGGACCAAATTGGTGAAAATAATATATGACAAATTGTAATTTAAAGACTGAATTGAAAAATATAAAGCTTTTCTAAAAGGGTCAAAGACGAAAATAAACAATAAAAAACATAAGGAATGAAATTGAAAAACAAAAAAAAGGACAAACATACACTTTAACCGAAAGAGAGAGAAAAGTAGGCAGAAGAAATAAAAAACAACCATCGGCGATAAACCGCCGGACCACCATTGACACGCTCCAGGTTGGGAGGAAGATCATATGATAGTGCTTCTAGTGATACAGTGGAAGATCATTTTCTAACAAACAGTGGCATTGCACGTGCCATCAAAAGAGCGCGGACATCACCAACACGCTGGCGCGTGGAAAATGCACATTAGTAGCTTTATAGAATTTAATATTAAAAAAATGTTAAATTACTACAAAGCCCCCTCATAACCCTAGAAATAACAAATAAATCAATGTGAAAGTATCAAAACACATTTGTATGCATAGAAGCTATTTTGTCTTATCTACAGGCAAAAACGTATTTTATCAATTTTCAAGTCTGTGCAAAGTCAAAAATACCCTTAGTCAGTGGGTTTAAATTTTGTTGATCCTAGGGGTAGAAAAGTATTTTTACTGTACAAAATAATATGTAAAGACAATAATACTTATGTTCAATCTTTTAATAATCAATGAGTCAGCGTAAAAAAAATCAAAATACCCCCATCTCATAACCTTCCAATTCACAATAAACTGAGTCTATTGCTACTGTGAATTCACCACGTGTTTTAGAGTTTTGGTTAATATCCAACTAGGTGGAAGGTGACCGGGTCAATCATGACCTAGGTAATTTATTTAAAATTCAAGTGATACACATTTTGATTTTTAGAAGAAACTCAAAATTCATTTCATTTTTTTTAAATGTGAAATAATATTATTTTAGATTTGTCAGATTTTACTTAAATTGATTTGTCGAACCTATGAAAAAGGCCTTGAATGAATCATGAATCCCGCCGGATTTTATAAGTATGATATTCATGAGTTATACAAATAGCCTTGCATACTTTGCAATGGTTTGTAAACTTTTTATCATGACCATGAGCCTAACTTACAACACATATTCCAAGTACAAGATGAAAGAAATAAATGTGAGACATCAAATATTATCTGGTTGTTTGATAATTTGTAATTTTTGTTTTTTAAAATATTTTTTTTATTATAAATCTATACCTTTTAGATGCTTTTTAGGTGTGTTTTTATGGTGTTAATGTGATGATATCAAAAATAAAAAAATATATAAAAAATTACTTTAATAGATTTTTAATTAAAAAAACATTTAAAAAAAATACACCATATCACAATACCAAATATCCAAATATATACATAGAAATTTTACCTTACTATTTGCCACTTGAACTATTAAAAGCTTAGTTGGAACCATCTAATAGGTGGCCTAGTAGTAAGAACTTAGGATCAAGAGGTTTGTTTCCCCTGTGGTTTCAAGTTCGAGCTCTATAGTTGCTACTATGATAGCCACTGGAGGCTTACATGGTCATTAACTTCAGGACCCGTGGGATTAGTTGAGGTGCGCACAAGCTAACCTAGACACCCACATTAATAATAATAATTAAAAAAAGCTCAACCGTTAAACAAGGATTTTTGGATTTTCATGGTTCTTAGCTTTCAAAGTTTTCTTTTTCAAAAGGAAATGAAAAACATATTTGGTAAAATTTTAAAAAGTATTTTGAAAGCCATTTGGAAATCAAAAGTAAAAAACTGAAGCTTTGTTATTTTTTAGTATATCATAACATAAAATATTTTAATATCACATAGTATTGAATAACTTATAACAACCGTAAAAATCATAAATATCATCCATGCTAAAAACTACAATTAATAGTTCTAACTTTTTCAATGAGACTCTAGACTCTAAAAACGTTTTTACTCTATATGTCATTGAAGCATTATTTCATAGTTTGAAAATTTGTTTTGGGTTTGTTTTTTTTTTTTTTATTTTATTGCATTATATGCTTTGAAAAAATGTTTGTTCAATGACTTCATTTGCATTGATATTTGGTTGTGCATTTTTGAAAAATAATAATACTCACGAGTCGAGTTTTTATTATATTTATTATTTATTGAATAAAAAATATCGATTTTAATATTTTATTTATTGAGTCTTAGATATTTACTTGGGCATTTATTACTTGATTATTATTTATTATTCAAATATAAACACATGTACAAAATTATACATGTGTGCGTAGAATTATATATATATATATATATATATATATATATATATATATATATATATATATATTGGTTTAAGAAATATATAAATATTTTATATGTGTGTACAACGGGTTTGAATTAAGTTTTGAGTTAAGTTTGAAAATTTTCATACCTTATATTTTAATTGTGAATACAATAATTATCTAAAAAATCTAATTGTTCATGTTAATATCTATAAAATTCAGTTAAATTACCATTCCTACCCATTATATTCACATTTTTTCTCTTTCTATCCATAACTATATGAAACAATTTCTTTTCATTCAACCTCAAACTCATATAGTTTGTCCAAATCAGTTTCATTTGCTCACCAAGTGTTGCCTTATAATCTATGTCGGAGTCCCAAAACCAGTGAGGGATTTACAAGAACTGAAGTAAAAGCCTGTGCTTTGTTAATCAACAAGTTTTGGGCCCCGTTTATTTGCTAGAAAGTGGTTTCTTTTTGGAAAGTGAATTCCAGAAAAATGAATTATTTTCTGATGTTTGGTAGTGTAATGGAAAATAAGTTGGAAAACACTTTTCAGTGTTTGATTATGTCATGAAAAATGAGCTGGAAAATAACTTATTAATGTTTTATTATTTTCAAGTTTATTAAAATAATGAGAAACAAATCTTACAAATTAAAAAGTTGAATGGAAATGAAATTGAAAAAAAATATAATTTCATAAATTATCTTAAATAAAATAAATAATAATCAAAATAATAAAGATCAAATCAAAAAAATCAAAAAATTGAAAGATGAAGAAATTAAAATAATAATAATTAACATTTCATAAATTATTTCAAATAAAATAAGTAACAATCAAAAGAATGAGGACCGAATTTGATAGATAAAAAATTTCAATTAAAAAATGATAAGGGAAAAGCAAATAACAATTATAAAAATAAGGATCAAAATTAATATAAAAATTAAATTCTAAGGGATGAAATTGAAAAACAAATATTCAAAACAATATATATATATATATAATCAAAAGTTTGACGATCAAATTTAATATAATCAACAAATAATATGACACTTCTAAATTTTTCATAACTTCCGAAAAGTGTTTTCCGTCCAAAATAAAAAGAAAACACTTTCTTGGAAACCAAGCCAAATTTTCCTTTGACTGGAAAGTGTTTTCCGTTGACCAACTGATGCAACCATATTATTCAATAGTTTCATCCATATTTAACTAGTGTTTTGCCTATGTTTTATATATAAAATGCCTTGATATTCTTTGTTTAATGTTTTGAAGGCGCTTTTGGATGAAAGATGCAAAAAGGAGTAAATTGGAGATAATTGGCAGATTTGACATTCAGTCGATGTTTTGTGCAGAGCGTGAGCTCTAGAGGTTGAAATGAAGTGATTCTAGTGGCATTAAAAAGCTAACATCCATACCTTTCTGGACATCTAAGGCAAGAAAATAAAATAAGGAAGAGCATGGAAATCGCAGCCTTCAAAGTCAAATCTCGCAATCTGCCAGTGTTGACCTTCGACTATTCCAACTTGAATATCTGGAGCTACAGAAGTCCAATTGATGCCAACTCAATTGTTTTGGATTCATGACTCAAAGTTTTATAAACGCTCCAACTTTCAGCCAAAACCGATGTCATATGAGGGAGATATGAGTTTTCAAAGATAACATCTGAATTTTGCTAGCAAACAGGTTTCATGAAGAAACGAGTCCAAATTATATTCCGAAGCATCTAAACCGATATCCAAGTTTTTATTTCAGCAATTTAGCTCCTCTAAGTCAAAGCTTGAAGATTTCATGCAAGGCTATTTCTCCTTTTTTAGGAAAATAGTTATTGAAGTACTTAAATGTAAACAGTCTACTTAATGGAGGACTATTTTGTAAAATAGAGACCTAGGGTTTCCTAAGATATAAAAAGAATGAGAGAAGAGAAGGGGGGCAGCCAGCCAAGAAGAGAAAAACGTCCCCTTCCTCTAAGAAACCCTAAATTATGCATTTTTCCTTTTTTTTGATTAGTTGTTCAACAAACATGCAAGGCTAAACACTTTTTCTTGGTTGCAAGGACACGGAAACCTTCGGATTTCAAGAACTGTGAGATTTATTTTACCTTTTCTTTTCAGTTTATATGATGAATATGTTTGTTCTCCTATGCTTATTTTTCCTATGATTGTTTATTTTAATTGCTAGAGCGGACTCTAAGTTATTATTGTAGACAATCTATTGCTAAGTTTGATATCAAAACCGGAGTTGTGGTATATGAACTTGTGAAGCAACTGAGTTTAATAATTATGGCGGATCTACGTTATTAATCTTAGGGAGAACATTCAATCAAATCAAACATAGACTGCGGACAGTTATGTTTTCTTGATTAATTAACTTATCTAGTTCTTAAGGCTGCCATTAAATTAAATTACTAGTGCGGACACTGTGGTTGTTTAATGGTTAGGGTTAGTTATACGGCAGATCCGTTAACTAACCAATGTTAAGAAGAGATAAATATTCAGAATATAAATTGATGTTTTGTTTTTATGATCAGTTCTGATTTCTGTAGGTGGATGTGTGCTTGTGACCAATGTTTGTTCTCTTGATAATTTTTTAATTTTATTAAATTTTGTTTGATAGTTTTCTGTTTTTTTTGCTTTAGCCTAGATAACGTCCAAACCCCCCCAAATTGATATCATCTAGCATAAAAATCTGACTTGAACTTCCTTGTGGGATCGACCCCTTGCTTGCTCTATTCTATCTTGTGTGTTGTGTTTGAAGTTAGGGTAATTAATTTGTGCGACCGCGACATCGCAACACCAACTTTTCTAATGGCAAATAAACATAGAAAAGTTTGGAAAGTGGACAAACACAGTCTTGATGAGTTCGGAGTGTTTAGCATCATGGTGCAAAAGAGTATTTTTTTATAAAACAAAATCAATTAAAAAATATATTAAAAAGTATTTATTTAAATGTTTTTATTTTTAATATTAACACATTAAAATCATTCAAAAATACTTTAAAAAATATTAATTTAATATTTTTCAGGCAAAAAACAATTTAAAAAACAAGTTATAACACAAAAACAAATGATAAAAAATTTAATTATTTTCTTCCAAGATCAATTTAAACCTCCTTCACCCAACATTGATGTTGCTCAAATCTAATTGCTATTCCTTTTTCTCCTACCTTTTCTATGGTGCAATGCATTGATTTCTCCATGTAGTTTAGATCTTTAGTTACATTTATTTTTATATTTTTAATTTAGTCATTATTACCCTTTATTTACAATTCTTGTTCGCGCATATAAAATTCAACTAAAATCATAGAGACAAATATGAAAAAAAAAAACACAAAATCATATGAGAAAATAAGACTAAAAACAAAAATTATAAAGGCTAACATGATAAAAAATCAAAGTTTTTAAACTCAACTTGACTTATAATCTAACTCAACACCAAGTTTTGATTAAGTCAATTCCTAACTTTCTCTTTCTTAAATCCAACTCGGGTCAGGTTTCAGGTAAGCTCATCAGTCTATGTTTAATAACATGACCAACAATTATAAGTGTAAGGGTTAAAATTACCAAACCAAAAGCTTAAGGGTAAAGATGACTAAAAACCCAAAACACAGGGACCAACATTGTATTTTATCTCCTTTTTTCACTTTTGTCTCTTGTATTATGTTTGTAAAATCCTGGAAAAAAATTCATAAGGACTGAGAAGTAAATATTATGTTAAGTAGCTAAATTGAATATTCATAAAGAAGATGGTTTTGGATCAAGGGAATTTAAAATAAAAGGTTTATGTGTAATCTTAAAAAATAAAAATATGAAAAATGGTTGAAAAATTAAAAAAAATACAGAATTGCAAAAAAAGTTTAATGAAAGTGATGTAAGAAAGAAAAGGCACTGGAATATCATGTAATGAAATTCAAAATAACCCATTTAAAATTTATGATGACAGGTGTTAAAAGCTGGAAAATATTGAACCGAAAAAACAAAAGGTTACGAAGAAGAGATATAACAGAAAGTGATGAAATTGTTGTGTGCGTGTGTGTTGCCGGCCATTTGAAAGAATGGAAGAGAAAATAAGAACATGTTAGAAACCTTTAGAAAACCTTAAGAAAACAAAGAAAGTGAGAAAATCTTGAAAGTTTGAAGAATCAACACCTAAAAACATCAAATTTGTGAAGGAAATCAAGTGAGAGGTAATGATTTTGAAGGGTAAGGTGGCGTTAAATTAAGGAAATGAAGGAAGGAAGAAGAAAGTGTTAAAAGCTTGAGTTCTAGTGCAATTTCTCTCTTGTTTCTTATGTTTAATAGGTAAAGATTTCTTTTTACTATGTGTACCTTTGATTTTGACAAGATTTGGAATTGATTAGTTAAGATTTTATTATGGAAGTTAAGGTTTTATGAAAGAAATTATTTATGATGGTATTTTTTTTTTGTGTTGAAATGATAATTTTGATCATGGAAAACATTAGGTAAGTGTTGGTTTCGATAAGTTTTGAAAGAATCATGTGTTTTTCTATGGATAAAGGGGTGACCAAAAAGAGAGGATTTTAGAGAAATTAGGTAAATGATTTGTACTTATAGAAATGATATGTTTAGTGAGAACTGAGTCTGGAGCGGCTACCAAAAAGGAAGAATTTAAGGGAAATTGGGTAAATAATTTGAACTTGTAGAAATGATGTGTTTAATGAGAATTGAGATGGAAGTAGTGATTAAAATGAAATTCATGAATTTATCTAGACGTGAAATTATCATGTAGGAATAGGACTTTGAAATAAATTATAATGAGATAAGTCTTAAATTATATTTTAATTATATTGAGTGTAATTAATATTGATAAAAATATGGTGAGGTGAAGTTGAAATAAATAAATGAAGCAAAAACAAAGTTATAACCTTTAGGGTCGACTAAATTAAGAAATTTGAAATCTTTGATAGTTGGTATTTAATTATAAGAAATTGTAATTACTTATGAGTATGAGAAATAGTAAAAATTGAGAGATTATGTAATCATGTATTTTGGAGAATTCTAATTGGAAGATTTTAAAAAAAAATGACAAAGATTATAGATGTGGAATTTGTCATGAAGAACCAAGTTATGGTTCCCTAGGTTATGAGAATTTATGATAATGAATTAATCTTGTTTTGATAGGGATACTTCGACAGCTAGACCATAGGATGGAATTGGTGTTGGGACATCACATACCACAAATTGGTGCCTAACACCTATATTTAATTTTTGCACCAATAAAGTTATTAGATTTATTTTATTATGTTTCCTATATTATTATAAAAGATCGTTAAATAAATGGGAAAGAAAGAAAGAAAGAAAGGAAATGGATGGAAAAACCTGATTAACTGTTCTTGATATGGAAGCTAGTGATGTCAAGGGGTTCTTTGACATCGACATTACGGAATGATAAGTTACAATATCATAAAGGACTTGATTAGCTATTCCAGAATTCAGAAAGCTAATAATATTAATGGGTTACATTGATATCAATATTTACTCGATCTTGATTAGTCAATCCTAATAAAAGAGACTAATGATGTCAAAGTGAATACATTGGCATCGACATGTTCCTTAAAGCTTTTGATTAGCTATCTAAGGAAATGGTAGTCAATGATACTAGTGAGATGGAGCTAGTATTTTCTTGATTAACTAGGCGATTGCTAATGATATCAATTTAATATTGATATCGACAAAAAAAAATTACCTCAAGTTATGGATATCTAATAATATTGTAATGTTAGTGTGGGAAGTTAATAAAAGAGAATCAACATATGATAGAAAATATTTTATTTTCAAGTTGAAATAAGGAAAAAAAAGATTTTATAATTTTTTTTAGTGTATTAGTTATTATTAGTTGTTTAAATGATTATATTTGAATGTTGTAGTTTTTAGGATCATCCCACTCGTGTCAAGCGTAATCTTACATTATCTCACTTTTGTTAATATAGACTAGGTAAATTATGTATATTTTAGGTTTGTAATGTATTTGTTAAACTTTTGATTATTGATATATGAACATAATTTCTCCTTTTTATATTTGTATTTCTATGATTTTTACATGCGTATGTTGGTTTTTATTTTTCTTTGAGAATTCCATAATTGTTATTGCGTAATTTCATATGGATTAATGTAATATAATGAGTATAATTGATGTAATCTTATCTGGAATGATTGTATCAGAAATTAAAGATATGAATAGAAGTGAAACAAATCTTACTCAATAGCTTATAATCTCCCGGTATAGGAGAAATTTGCCAGAAATTCAGGAGAAATTATAGTATTTTTTTTAAAAAAAGTTTTATGTTGAATTTGTAGTTAAGTGCTAGACATGTTGCCTGCACTTTGCCGCAGATAAAACAATAATTTTTTTATGTAAAAACAATGGCAGTCATAAATAAAAAAATCAAAGTCCAAAGTCAGTTGTTAAAGTGGCAATTTAAATAATATGAAAAAAAATAAAACACAACAACAATAAATAAATTGACCAAAAAAACAATAAGAAAAAGATAGAAAGAACAACACCCTAACCTATCTGGATTATCAAACAATCCGATGCTAACTTAATTGAAGAAAAACTATAACAAAAAAAGTTAAACTTAAAAAAAAACATCAACTTTAAAAAAAAAGAAGAAAAAAACAAAGCAATTACAAGTGAACCTCCTAAATCTTATTTAATCTAAAAACCTGCAACTTATTAGATCATAGACTCGGGTTCAATTAATAAGTTTAAATATTATTCAATTTAATTTTGAATGATGAAATCATTGAAAAAATACTAATAAAAAACTTTTAAAAGAAAAGGAGTAGCAAAAAAAATAGGCTTAAAATCTAATAGGAAAAAACCAAATAAAGATGAAATTTGAAAAAAAAATCAAAATTATCCCAAAAAAATTGAGAAATTATTAGGACTAAATTTGACATTGATGGATGAAATTGAGAAAAACAAATTAATAAAAAACCATGCAAAACAAAAAAAAAATTAAAAGAATTGAGACTAAATCCGACATAAAAATCAAATAAAATTAAATATTCAAGGATGAAATTGTAAAAAAGCAATCCATCAAGAAAATGATTTAAAAATAGCAACTAAAAAAATGACCAAATTTCACAAAAAAATTAAATGAAAATAAATGACTGTGGTTAAATTGTAAAAAAAAAAACAAATCAATTAAGAAAACAATTCAAAACAAAACAAATAACAATTCAAAGAATGAGTATCAAATTTGAAAATAAATTTCAAAAATCAAATGACCAGGGGTGAAATAAAAAAAATAAAACCCAATTAGAAACAACAATATAAATAAAAAAATTACAAATAAAAGAAGAAGGATTGAAACTAAAGAAAAAAATCAATTGAAGGGCTGGTTTGATTTTTGCATAGCCTGCATGTAAATCCAAGAAGAAAGAGAAGGAAAAGAAAAGAAAAAAAAAGAGACATTTCCGGCTAGACTACGCCAAACCACCATACACATGTCATCCAGGAAGAGAGAGGACGGTGAAATAAATCCAATGATGTGTTAGAAGCACCAATCTAGCAACTAGAGCCAGTTGCACACGCCGTCTGAAGTCAGCGGAGCGGTTGATGCACTAGCAGATGCTTTGCACGCGCCAATAACTTTTTTGATTTTTTAATTGCACAAAACAAGAAATACCCCCAAGACCAATTAACAATCACAAACAAACCATGATGAAATTACTACAAAGCCTCTGAATCAAGGGCTAAAAAATTAGAATGGCATGAGTAATGTCATAATTCGACTGCTCGACCAAACATGAAATACAAAAATATTATTGTGCAGAAAGCATTAAATTATTTTATTCCAGAGTTACATTCATTATTTTAGTTTGCATTAAAAACACAATTACTAAAATAACTCCCCTTAATTTTGAAAAAATATTTATATCATAAAAAAAATCATCCTATTCTAGAAGCAAAGTACAAGAGAAAATAATAAAGTAACAATATAACAATTATATAAAAATTGGAGCATGTCGTCTCCTAAAAACAATTCAATTACACTGCTATCAAGGCAGTAATCAAAATCAACCAATCAGTGTGTTTTTTATTGCTAGTAGAGATTTATATTGTAATTAATTTTAAAATTTATAAAATTAATTAATATATACATAAACTAACTTAAATATTTATATTAATAATAATAAAAAAAATTCAACCAATAGGATATAAATATACAACGCACCTTCTCGCTTGATATTGCCCTTAAAATTGCATTATCTCTTTATGTTCGAAAAAAAAACACTCAATACCTTCTCTTTATTAACCACAATGGTTTTTTTTTTCATTTGTTTTAAATGTAATCATTGATATTTTCTTCTTGTGTTTTTTAAGGTATTGGAAACAAATTAGTATGATATTCAATAAATCAATATTAAAAAATAATTTGAGTTAATTCTAGTTAGTATGCTAAAACATCGACCTGAATTATGATAATAAGAAAACTCAATATAAAATAAATTAAAATAAATTATAAAGTATGATCTTCAGTAAACTAATATTAAAAGATGAAATTAAAAGAAAATTTAAATCAGCTCCAGTTAACATGACAAAATCACGACTCAAATTATAAAACTGAGATAATCCAACATAAAACAAATTATAAATGATTAAATCTTGAATTATGTAATTAAAATTAAAAAATCAATTAATAAAATAATATAAATCAAGTCCATTTACTTGCTATGTAACCTAAGATAAAAATAATCTCATTAAAAAAAACTAAAACTAATCATTAAAACTAATTCATAATTAAAAAAAAACGATTAACTTGATGCAGTTGACTTGTCATTACCTCCACAGCATACGAGAAAATATGACCACAACCCGAAATCAAAAGAGGCAGATGCTACCAAAAATTGTAAAATAAGGGCAACAATGAGCAAACCAAAGCTATAGGGTGAAGATGACTAAGAACTCAAATAACAGGGACCAGTATTGTATTTTATCTCCTTCTATCACTCTTCTTCTCTCTCATTTTACGTCTCATCACCATAAGAACTGGACCGATTCTTCTCCAAAAAAACAATTCAATTCTGCTTCTATCAAGGAATAATCAAAATGAAACAATCAGAGAGAAATATACAACGCACACTCCCTCTTGATATTGCCGTCAAAATCGCATCATCTCTTCAGGTTCGAAATAACATTCAATTCCTTCTCTTTTGCAACCACAATGGTTTTTTTTTTTTTCATTTGTTTTAAATGTAAAAATTGATATTTTCATATTTTTTTTTAAATGTTTTGAAGGTATTGGATCTGTGTTCATTGGGTAGTTGCTCTCAGTTTTGGAGGGACTCATGTGGGTCCGATTCTATATGGGAGTCACTTACCAAACAGAGATGGCCTTCGCTTCATTCTTCTTCTTTCGACCCCAACACCAAGGTTTGATCTTTCTCTTTTTAATCGCTTTTTTCTGTTTCTTGCAGCTATTTCTGTGAAAGTGAAGCAAACCCAGTTTTATTTCTTCACTTTAGCTGTGTTATTCAATCTTATCAGTGAATTTTGTAATTTCAATCAGCTAATTCTGTTATTTATAGTGATACGTGTTGAAATGAATCAAACCCTTTTATTGTTATTTTCATTCAAGCTGTGTTATTGAATGTTGCCTATGAATGTGCTTTTTGAATCTGTTAGTGATTCGTGTTAAAATGAAAGAAGCCCATTTGTTAGTTTTTCTTATTATAGATGTGCTATTGAATAATGGTAATGGAATTTTGATTAAAGCTTCTAGGTGCTTTAGTTATGGTGAAAAGGTAGTTTGCTTTATGTTGATTTCATTTCACGGTTTTTATTATCAGTGTACGTTTCCACTTTCTTTATGATTCAAATGCCACGGAAGAGAAAAGAGATTGCTTTCTTTGATAGAAGACTGTTGTGGCTGTGTATAAAATGTGACAAATTATTGCCAAGTATGCCATTGTGAGCTTGCTAATTTGAAAGTTTTGTGTGGAGGTAGGGGTGGAAAGAGATTTATATAAGGATGCACAGAGAGAAGGCGGGTAGTGCTGCCGAAGTAGTTGGGTTTGTGGAGCAATGTTCTCTGTCTCAATCAATTGATGTTGGGGACTATCAAAAAGCAATTGAAGATTTGAGTTCCATGCAGCTTTCTTTTGAAGATGTGCAGATGTTCCTTTTCAAACCAAAGCTTAATGTGCTCCTTAACTTGGTTGGCTTGCACTACTGCATTTTCTGCCTTGAAATGCCGGTAAGTCCCCCTGCACTCTATGTTCTGTCTAATTTAGCAAGTCAGTTGTTTCTTCAATTTAGAAAGATGTATGTGGCAGATGATAGCGTTCTTTAATGCTTTGGTAAGAAACCTCCTTTGGGCCTCCTTACCATGACAAATCACATTCAAGCAATCCCTCGTAAATGCTTAGAAAAGCCTGTCTA
>Ga0325410_1005252_pt1 | contig 14332 bp, 10 predicted proteins | sample PopdelMetagenome_16_FD_206182 | JGI IMG/M metagenome (GOLD analysis project Ga0325410, IMG submission 206182) | Populus deltoides microbial communities from Bellville, Georgia, United States - Xylem-PdIQD-R3 | ecosystem: Host-associated > Plants > Phyllosphere > Stem > Wood/Secondary xylem... | reverse complement strand
GAGAAAGATAAGTTTTTTTAATAATTATTATGTTTGTTTTTATTAATAATATGATGCTATTATTGCATTGATAATACAGTTAAAAATACTAATCCAGGTATCGGAATCGGCCTGGCTTCGCCTTGCATCCCGGGGCAGGAATATTTTTTAAAAAGAAAAGCTACACGTAAACTTCTACTCCTATCGCCTTTGGAAATTGAAGAGCTTGATGGAAATGGCGAAAGTTATTGCAAAAAGGACTGTAAACCCAAGAATCACAGCTGCAACAACTCCAAGAAAATCATGTTTGAAATCCAAATAAATTGTCACGAATTGCTCCACTGTTTCACCAGTTTCAAGTCTATCCTTCATATCCCCAAACTGGGAGGCAACCAGTCCATACAGGGTCCAAAAGACTGGACATATCCAAGAGTACCATCTCCACCACACAGGCATCCGCTGTTGCAGGCCAAGTAGAGGAACGAAACAAGAAAGCATATAAAGCCATGAAAATAAGAGACGTTACACTTCAAAGAAATGCGCAGAACAAGAACTTACAGATCGTGGGATTACGAATCCTGAAAATACATTCCAGATTCCATAAAATGCAGCAGAAATTACGGACGCAATTTGGTGATTTGGTGACACGGCCACGGCCATCATGCCATAGAAGGTGAAATACAGTAGCGTGAAGTACATGAAATACAGATACCAGAAGAACTTTGAGATGGTCCATCCGAATCCAATCATTGAATAGACTATAACACCATATACTGCAGCTTGGACAAAAATATATGGAAGCTCAATGAGAACCTGCAATGAGATCGAATATTGTAGATGGTTACATGGAGCTCTACATAATTACTATAGCCTGTAATATATCAAGAATTGATACCTGTGCAAAGGCATACGGCAAGGCAGAGTACATTCCAGCAGCTCTCTCTCTGTAAAAGACAGTTCGCTCAACAGCTACCACAGGCTGAACAGACGCGGCATTTTGGACACCAAGAAAGAGAACAGCGGTATACATTGAACCCATTGCATTAAAAAGATCTTGTCGCTTTGTTCTACAATTTTTTCATATGACATTTAAAGTCAGACAACATTAGAAGGCATATGGATACTATCCCAGTTTAAACTTCTATCTTGTTTTTATCACTGAGTGATGACTTACATTTTGGAGCCAATATCCCAAAACATTGTTCCAAAGATCAAGCCTATGACTGTTGTAGAGAGAAATCTGATAGCAGTGTATGGAGGGTTGCGCCAGTACGACCAGTGCTGTTTCCATAAGCAAGCCAAACACTGGGTGAAAAATGATCGCGAATATTGAGTAGAGAAATAGAGGTCCTTCGAACGAGGAGCAGGAGTGCTCAAATCCTTTATGAGAGCTCTGTTTCTCCTGAAACATATGCCATGCATTAACAATGAATCCAGTATGAAGCTCCTCTCGATATCCTTTGATAAGCAAGTTACTCATCTCTTATTATAACACATTGGAGTCGAACATGGAGTTTTTTTCTTGATTAACACGCGCGACAATACTAATAGGTAGTTCTATAAATAAACTTTACCTAAACAATTCTGAACTTCTATATATTTCAGCAAAATCAACCCCCAGAGCTAATTCTTCTGCTGTACTGGTCACTTCCAACATCCAAGTAGCCGGATTGTAACCATCTTTGATTTTGTTGACTCCTTCAATTCCCTTGATTTAAGCAATACAACAATAGCCAGAAAACATGACTAAAGAGTTTGAAATTACATGGCTGCCAGATTTTGGTAGTCCAAAGTAGCATACCTCAAAATACTTGATCAGATGGCAAGAAAGTCGACCCAATGGCCCCACATATATCTCTTGTCCTCCTCTCTTCAGTAGAAACAACTGCAGTTCCATGTTAAAAACATCAAACGTGACATTAATATATGAAGAACAATCCACGATCATCTCTAACTCTGATAATCAGCTTCATATTTTTCACCTCATCAAAAGCTTCAAATATGTCAATGCTTGGTTGATGGATGGTGCAGACAACTGTTCTTCCTGTGTCCACTGTGTTCCTAACTGTTCTCATAACAATAGCAGCTGCTCTTGCATCAAGCCCTGAAGTTGGTTCATCCATAAAAATAATTGAGGGGTTTGCCACTAGCTCAACTGCAATGGTTAGTCGCTTCCGTTGCTCAGTTGACAGGCCATCTACACCAGGCAATCCAACTAAAGCTTGCCTCAATGGATTCAGTTCTACAAGCTCCATGACCTCCTCAACGAACATCTGCATCCAATAGGAATACACTGAAATTAAACTGGGTTGAATGATCTGGCATGTTCAGGGAATACTCTTGGACTTACAAAACTTGGAAAAAGCCTTTTAGTTCATAACTTCTGTTATGCATTAGATAATTCTCAAGTAGACTCGAACCACTCAAGAAAGAATAAGAGCTTATCATAACATGACTGTAGTTGAACCAAGCCCAGTTGAATAACGATACATTGTTAGTTCATGTAATTTATTAAGAGGTCTAAATTGCAACTGTAAAATAACTTAAAGAAAGACTGCCTGAAACATGAGTAGCAAATACCTACTTTTCTAGTTTCAATGTCTACTTCAGTGGGAAGACGAAGCCAAGCTGAGTAGAGCAAGGACTCATAGACAGTAATATGTGGTGAGTGGATGTCATTTTGCTCACAGTATCCAGATATTCTAGCAAATGTTTCTTGCTTCTTCGGATACCCAGAAATTGTGATGTTCCCCTCAATATATCCACCAGTTTTCCTACCAGCAAGAACATCCATCATTGTGGTTTTACCAGCACCACTGATGCCCATTAAAGCTGTGAGAACACCTGGCCTAAATGCGCCACTCACACCCTTCAACAGTACCAATTTATCTTCATGAACACCATGACTTTTCATTTCCTGCAGAGTCCAGTTCAAAATAAGTAGTCGTTCTTCTAGGTTGTATCAGATGGAAAGAGAGTAATATACCATTTTTTTTTTTGCCTTTTGGAACTTTGTTTTACCTGTGGCATGTCAACTGAGTACATAACTTTATCAAACGTTATAGAATGTGGTTCGAATGGAATAATGACCCCCCTTTGTTTGTTACATGTGAACCTTGATGACTTGCTTCTTCCAATTTCATCTATGCTCTCTGCATATTAGTTAAAATCACTGACCCAAGAGATATAGAATTAGATGATACAAATGAAGAAACTATCTGAACGAGCATTCCTACCTGCACTTGTGTGGAGGCTAGAGTTAATTCCAGGGTTCATTAAATGAATGGCTTCTCCTATTCTACCAACGTTGTTGCTTTGAGGTTCTTCTGATATACCAGCCTGTTGTGGCTTTCCTAATGCTGAAAATGTTGTTTACAGAAAATAAGAACATAATCATTGAATTCTGAAAAAGCACAAAGTTCAAAGAGGCAAGAAAGCATACGGTTGAGAAAAGCGAGAGCCAAAATGTACAAGAAGTTGTATAGTAGAGTGAATCCAAACAATGCTGCTACTGCTAACCAATACGAATATGCTTCTGTGAAGAACCCACGAGACTTTAGAACTTCAATTCCCAATGGCTCCGTTGAGTTTGGAAGAACCTTTGATATTAAAGTATTCTTGAGTTAGCTATCATAAAGGAGAAAGCACAGAATATAGAAATGTACTGTTCAAAGTTTACATGGTTCCAACTCTTTCCAAGAAACTCGTTCACGACAACTGCATTCTGCGCATACATCATGGGTGATGTCCAGAAGCCCCAAATCCACCATTTCTTTATGTCATCTGTTTACATTGAAAAAAAAGAGAGAACCATTCATTGTGGCCTTAGCTTTAATATAAATATCAATCTCGAAATTAGACTTATTACACTAATTATACCTCGTGACAAGACAAAGCCACCCAAAACAAACAGCAATAGAAGTACAAATGACCCGAAGGTGTTAGCAACAACCATGTTCCTGCCAACAGCAGCAATGGTTCGGAATAATCCAGAAGCCATCTGATTTGTTAATAAGAGCACGAGGTAATGCTTAAACAGCCTACAAAAATATATAAAACAATCACCTTAGACATAACCTACCAAGGAACAACTTTTATTGAAGCATCTACCAAATTTACTGTATTTTTCAATTTTTATACCTTCCTACATTTGGATCAAATCCAATGACAAAATACGTAATGAAAACCATAATAGCAACTTCGATGAAAGTGATAGGGATTTTAAGGATCCATGTAGGAAGAGCATATATCCAAGCTGGAAAGAATAGAAGGTCCCTTTGCTTGTAGAACACAGGAAGCTTTGCAAGGGTCATGGAAATCTCAGCCATACCATTAAACATGATCACAACCACAATGAAGAACATAGCGCCCACATAAATTCCTCCATCGGTTACCGAGTCTCGGTGCATTTCAGTCCGTAGAAAGAGTGTCATCGCAATCACTGCGACTATTGTCAGCTAATAGAAGAAAAGTAGACAGTAAATCATATCGTATATGAAACTCATGAAAAAAAGACTAACAAAAGTTAATACCCACTTGAATGAACTTGAAGGCGTAGATGAATGAGTTCCTTTTCATGAGTAAGAATTCTCTTGAGAAAGAAGCTTTGCATAGCTCTCTCTTATTAACTCCGTATTTCTTGGTAGTCAAAGCAGCTGGGTGGTTCTTGCTCTTATCAAATGGAACTGCAAGCTCATTTCCAAGTCTCTTTCCTTCATGAAACGAATAGAATGCCTCGGAAAATTCTTTGACTGTGACAAATCTGTATGGCACATCTCGTCGTGCCCAATACTGCATCTGATCTTTCCTTGATGTCACCTGCATTGTTTTCATTATTCATGGAGATTAAATGCAACATAGCTCAAAATTACAAGTAGGTCCACTCATATAATATTGAGAGTGAGAGAGACAAGCCACTTGTATGCTTACTTCTTGCAAGAAGTCTGCCACACCTTTCCTTGCAGGACACTTGAAGCCCATATATTCAAAAAACCTGAGGACATGCTCACGAGGTCCCTGATACACTATCTCGCCATCTGAGAGAAGAATAATGTCATCAAAGAGATCATAAGTCTCTGGCGCTGGCTGGAGGAGAGAGATGAGAGCAGTTCCCTCAAGAATTTGGACATATTGCTTGATGGAGTTCACAATCTGGTACGTTGTTGAGCTATCCAATCCAGTAGATATCTCATCCATAAACAGTGCCTTTGCTGGTCCAACCAGCATCTCACCTATAATTTCAATGTTGAATTAACTCGAATAGATGTGCAAAAGAAGACAGATATTCTTTGATTTTGACAATTGATAAATAAAGTCTGTTACCTGTGGTAACACGCTTCTTTTGTCCTCCAGAAATACCCCGCAGCATTTCATCCCCGACCAATGTATCCGCGCAGACTTCCAGTCCTAAAACCTTTAAATTCAAGATCAAAGTTATTGGCGGATAACGCTCTGGTTCTTCAAGATCCTTTACAGTATTACCTTCAGAATGTAATCTATCACCACACTGTCCTCCTGACCTTCTGCCGCTGCAGCCTGCAATAACAGAAATCACAGACAATAAAAGTAAGCAAAATACAAGCAATTTCTAATTCTGGCTTTGTAACTTTTTGTGATGAATCCTAGTTTAACTTACAAGAACGAATTTATAGTCAACTATAGAAATTATCAGTAAAAAGAGAACCCTTAATTCGCTTGGAAAGATTAAACACCAATGTGCATAGAATATTGTTTCAACGTTCAGCCAACAGAGAGTACCAGTCTGTTTTCTTAGCTCTAAAACTAGAAAAACGTTTTTCTTAGATCTACGCACTGTAACAAGAAAATGGATACATTATTGTTCTTATTCCAAATAAGGCGTGCGTGGTGTTTCTCCCCTCCTAAAACTTAATTTCACAAATGTGATGGCTTCCTCTCTCACCTTCATGAAGACATCAATATCAGGATCAGGTTTGATCCCCGCTTCTTTCTCCCTTCTCGATAATTCTGCTAACATATCTGCAAATTGTGAAAGTGAAAACTGTTCATGCTTAGATGATTTATAGATGACAAGACTGTTATGTAAAGAAAAGGTACTGGTTCATTAAGCTTACCATAACGGCTTCCAACCCCTTGGCATCTTGCAGAAAAGGCCAAGGTTTCCCTTACAGTCATTTCTCCTATATGCAGATCGTGTTGACTGATATAGGCAGCAGTTCTTTGCGGTACAAACTCATCCATTTCATGACCATTATAAGTCACCCTCCCTGAAAACTGCAGGAAGATTTAACTTCTCAAACTAAAGGCAGGATTGAAGAATGGATTAAAAAATCTCAAGAATTGACAACGCACAAAGATTTAAGTCAAAATTATGCATCATCATCACCTTTAGAGCATGATCAAGCTTTCCAGCCAAAGCTAACAAAAGCGTTGTCTTTCCGGAACTTGGAGGGCCCAAAAGCAATGTCATTCTGTAGTAGATAACAAAAACATTAGATCAGAAAAAAGAAATGGAAACATCATAAGGTCTGAACAGTCAAATTCAGCACATGATCATTGTACCTCGATGGCTTGATGATACCGCTAACATCCTTAAGGATCCACATATGTTTCTTTCTACTAGAAAGAATATGGAGATAGTTCAAGACACCCTTTAAATGAAAATGAACTAATACATGTTAGAACAAGCTGGTACCAGAAATGAATGAAAGAACAAATTGCAATAATAACTAGTGGTCTATACGGGCTGGTTCTTACCTCCAGCATATTAACAGAGTAGTTAAAGAATGTAGGCAAAGCTCTACTTCCTACGTAGGCTTCTGCTTCAACATTTAGATGCTCGAATCGAACTTCAATTGTGGGAACATGAATTCCAACTCTAAAATAACCAACAAACAAGTACTTCCATCATCTAAAAATTATCAGTAAGAGAGACAGTGCACATGGCTGCAAAAACTTTAAAAATCAGAACAGAGTTCCTCTGTATATCTGCTAATTAATCAACTGGCTATCTACTGAATAGTTAGAATCATTGGAGGTCATCACCCCATCTTTTCTTCAGAAATAAAAATCACTAGACATCAACTACCGTTTTACAGTTTCTAATTACCAGCTAGATTAGTTAAGTTACTGATTTCTAAATTTTTTAATTTTAATTTTTTGGCAACAAGAATGTAGCCGTTTCTCAAGAAATGAAAATCGAAACCAGTAAAAAGAAAATTAAAAATGACACCAAATGTCCCAATGATTTATATGTTGTCTTGGCATGTAAGAAAATCAAAAGAAAAAACATAAATTTAATTACCTATCAATACGGTTGTTGTCATGACATGTAAAAATCAAAAGAAAAAACATAAATCTAATTACCTATCAATACGGTTCTTGAGCTTTAACAAGAACTTCTCATTATCCTCTTCTGCTACATTGACCAACCTCTCCACCAAATTCTTCCTTTCTTGGAACCCAAGATTCTGCACCTCCACTTCACTAGCAGCACCTGTGGACGTGGTTAGTATACCTTTCCTCAAACGATCATAGGTTGGTAGTTTCTCTAATGCCGCCCATTTTAAAGCCTCTTCATCGTCGTCTTGTCCTTGAGAAGAAAGTGAAAAAACTTGATGATCTGCAGCTGCATTGTTACTAAATATTCCTGAAGAGTTTCCTCTTCTTACAATGCTACCGGCTCTGTAAAGATAACCACTTTCCATTGACAAAGGCACGAAGAGAAGCTGTGATTTTTAATTTACGTTGTTCAATATATACATTGAGAAGAAGTGGAAGAGGAGAAGGTGTTTAAGCTTTAAACAACTGTAGCTAAGCATAGGTGGTAGGGATGGGGAGTAGAGTACTACTACATCATTTCCCTGTTTATAAAGCCTTCAGATACTGAAAAATAAAATTAGAATTTTCTCAGTATGATTTGTTTGGATTGACATGTCGAGGAACAAAACGATAAAGAGAAGTTAATGCTGTGCTGTAAGATGTTGAAAAAGGCAATCATCTATAACTTTCCTATTGTGAATTTGCTAGCCTAAGAGACAGTGGCTTCCAATTTCATGTGGACGTAAAATAAAGTGAAAGAATTGAGAGAGGAAACACCTACCTTTTTTCATAAATAAATGCCACCTTACACTATTCCAATGAAAATGTCTCGCTACCAAAAATATAATAATAATAATAATAATAATAACAATTTTATTTTAACAAAACACTAAAAAAGATCGTCCTTTCATGTTTATTGTCTCCAAAAAAAAATTATTTATTTCAGTAATATTTTTTTAATTTTTATGTTTACTTTTCAACATTTTATTTATTAAGAATTAAATTTTATTATTTATTTTAGTTTTTTTATATTAGATTATTTTAACCCAATAATTTAGGTTAAGAATTTAGCAAGTTAATTTGGTTTATTTTTTTATCTTTCAATATTTAATTTGTTATGAATTGACTTTCATAGTTTGTTTTGATTTAATTTTTATGAAGGTATACAATCATCATGATTCAAGTTACAAGTTTGGTTGGTTAACCCAATTAACTCAGGGTTTTTTTTTAATTTCATCTTTTAATATTTTATTGATTAGGAATTAAGTTTTCTGATTTATTTTGATTTGTTTTCTATAAGATTATTTCGGCATCATGCCCCAAGTTACAGGTTTGGTAGGTTAACCTAGGTTTACTAGAGTCATTTTTTTAATCATTGTTTTTTAAAAAAATCACTTTCATCCTTCAATATTGGGTTAGGTAGAAATTGTGCTTTGTAATTATTTTTGGTTTTATAGGGTTATTATAGCCTCATAACCTAAGTCACGGGTTTTATAGATTAACCCTGGTTAACTTGGATTATTTTTTTTTTTTGTTTTCTATAAGGTTAACTTAATCTCATAACCCATGTTATGAATTTGGCAAGTTGACTATGATCATTTTATTTTTTGATCTTTTCTTATTTAATTTTTTTTAATTTCTTCCTTTAACATTGGGTTGATTGAGAATTAGGTTTCATAATTTGTTTTGATTTGCATGAGATTATTTCAATCTCTTTACTCAAGGTACAGATTTGATAAATTAACATAAGTTAACTCAGATCATTTTTTCAATTACTTCTTTCAACATTAGATTGATTAGGAATTAAGCTTTATAATTTGTTTCAATTTGTTTTTATGAGGTTATCATGGTCTCATGACCATGGCTAAAGATTTGATAAGTTAAACCCGGGTCGATCCAATACATTTTTACTGATCGTCCATGTTATATTTTGACATGTCAAGTCAACTGGGTCACATCATATTAACTTCCACATAGTTTAATTTTTTTTCTTTAAGAAAAAAATATTAGCAATGCCTTAATAATTTTTTACGTCGATCCATAGCATAACGCAGACCAATGATATAGTAATAATACTAATAAAATTCAGTTGACATTTGATGGGTGTTTTTCTTTTCTAGCATAGTTTGAAAAATGTTTTAACAAACTAACACCGATCAAAAAAATTGAAAATAGCACAATTTGGTAAAAATTATAATTTCAGGAGAGAGGAGAAAAAAAAAAAGAAAAACCTTAGAATCGCATCAAAGCTCCAATAATAACACATGTAATGTCATTGGAAAGATTTCAATGAAATGAATTCATAAATATCAAAGCTACTAATGGTGGCTAGCTTAAGCCACACATGTCATTGAGGGTGTGTCCACTCGCAAACTTTGAACAAAGAATGTGCCTCATGTTAGCCACCTTTGATAGCTTTTCTTGATGTTCATGAATTCATCTTGTCGAGCTCTTTTTAATGTTACTAAATATATCGTTATCAGAGTTTTAGTATGACTCCAAGGATTATTATTTTTTTATTTTTTTATCTCTCATCTAATTAAAAAACTGCACTTAGAGTGTGATTTTTTTATCGAAATACGCTATTTTTCAAAAATAAAATCATCTTTTCAATGTTTTTAAAAAAATGTGCTATAAGATCAAAGATGAGGGATATTGGATACTCTTAACTGACATTGAGTCAAGATGGAAATAATGAATTCAATCATTTATTTATTTATTTTTAATTGAGGACAATTGCAACTCCCTAATGTCCACGTATCCCGTTGGTCATGCACACAACATCTAAATTCACCTCAAGATAAGGCAAAAAATAAACAGAAAAAATACGTACATTGATATTCTTCTAATTAATGAGTAGATAATGCAGAATACATAAACAGTTGAGAAGAAAGAAAGATTTGTTCAATAATCCATCTCTCTTTTAGTCGCATTCGGTTTGTTGGAGGTTGAATCAATGCATTTTGTTGTCTTTACCACATAAAGGAATTGTAAGACCCAGAAAAAGTAAACCAGCAATTCTCTTTACAATTTCAGAAAATAAGAAAATAATTCTTCTCCATGAAAGAAGAATTTATCGGTGAAGTTAGCGGGAAGGGATGGAGAATATTAAGCTAGTGTTTGGTATTGAGATAATAATTATTTTTTAAAGTGTTTTTTTTTAGAAATATAATAAAATAATATTTGTTTTATTTTTTTAAATTTATTTTTGGTATAAACGCATTAAAACGATTCAAAAATATAAAAAAAAATTAAACAATTTCAAAATCTTTAAAAGGTATAGCTGGGCTACAAAAACAAACAGGCTCTAAACTAATAAAACTGTAAGAAAACTTCATAGAAATATATTTTTCTTGACCAGGTTTTTAGACTTGTTTTGAAGTACTCCAATACTTAAATAGAATTTGAGTTTGTTTGATAAAATAAAATATATGTTTCTTTTGTGTGCATAGGAGAAATACTAAATATTGTTGAATCAATTAATTTAAGATTAATGCAGAATTAATCAATTTCTAACACAAATCCTCTATTAAGATCAATATGAATCGTATTAATTAACAAGAGATTTGATATTTTTTAAGGGTTTAGTTTTGTCTTTGAAGAAATAAATAAAAGTGTGAGTGTGACATTTGACAATGAAAATCCTCTGTCGAAGTGGTTCATCCTTTGCCACACCCCAACTACTAAATTAATAGCCATTAAATGGCCGGCCCGTCACTCTTCGAGCTACACTAGTTTATAGTATTTATTTGAGAATGGTTGAAGTTGGATATGATGTCCAGTGGGCCGAATAAATTTTTTAATATAAAAAAAGTGATTGGTTAAAAAAATTCAAGCTCCAAGTAATTGGTTAAGTTAGCAATTTAAATATTTATAAAAAAAATTCAACAATAGACCAAAAAAACCACACCCGAGAGCCTTTTCTAATTATCAAATAACTCGATAAATCAGGAAAAAAAAAATCAAACTTAAAAAAAAACAGAAAACATCAGTTTAAAAAAAAAAAACCAAGCGAACCTTGATGAACCTCCTAAACCCAGTTCAATTTAAAAAATTATAACATGTTAAATCATAAACCTGAGTTCAATCAAGAAACTTAAACTTTATCCAATTTAATTTTGAAAAATGTAATCATTGAAAAAAACTATTAATAAAAAAAACTTGCAAAAAAAAACAATAAAAAATGGGGCTAAAATCTAACAAGATAAAACCCAAGATGAAATTCAAAAAAAAATTTATTGCAATTAAAAAAATTACAATTAAAAAAATTAGGACAAAACTTGAAAAATTAAAAAATCATAGGAGGTGAAATTGAAAATTATTTGTAAAATGATAGATTATTTATAAATTAAAAATGATGGGCATGAAATAAAAAAAAATTGTTGAGGGCTAACCCAATAGAATCAAACAAAAAAAATAAAAAAAAAGAATTAAACTAAAATAATAACAAACAAAAAAAAACTTATAAAAAAAATATAAAAATAAGACAATATTAGTTTAGAAAAAGAGGAAAAAAAAATAGGTCAAACCTTTTAAACCTAGTATAATCTCTAAAAGTCGCATCCCATTAAAGTTTTTACACGGATTCAATGAAGAAGCATAATTATCAACTAATTTAATGTCGGAGGATAACATCGATAGAAAAATATTAATAAAAAATACCTGCAAAAGCAACAAAATAAATAAGGATAAAATTTGATATGAAAAACTCAAGGAGGATGCAATTTAATGAAAAAAATAAAAAATATTCTCAACTAAAATAAATATCAATTAAAAGAATAAGGATCAAATTTTAAAGATTAAAAAAAATTATAGAGGTAAAATTGAAAATATTTGTAAAAACCAAGGAAACCCAGACAAATATCTTAAACATAGTCAAATCTCAAAAACCTTACAACACATGAAACCCTGAATCCAGGTCCCATAAAAATTTTTATTATAAGTCAATTCAAAAATATAAATTTAAGAAACCTGTCAAAGCAAAAAAAAAAAAATATATATATATATATATATATATATATATATATATAACAAAAGAAGCCTTGAGCGAATTCAGTGGCCAACCCGAATCAACAAATCAAACACATGACCTATGACATGAGATTGGGATGTTCCTATAAATAAAAAAGCAAAAAAAAAAACACTAGCAAAAAAAATTAAAAAATGCTTTTAAAAAAGACAGAAATTAACTCGAGTTAATCCTTTAAATCTATTACTCAGGTCATGAGACTAGGTGACCCCATTAAAGACAAACCTAAAAAACAATGAAGTAAGATTCGTAATCAAACAAACAGGATAGAATTGAGAAAAAAAAACAATACAAAAAAATAGCAATTAAAAGAATCGGAACTAAATTCAATATAAAAATTAAAAGAAATTAAATGTCTAAGGAAAAATCAAATGAAATTAAATGTTCAGCGATGGAATTGTACAAAACAAATCCATTAAGAAAATGATTAAAAAATTAGAATTAAAAGAATTAGGATCAAATTTGACATAAAAATTAAATGAAAATAAATATCTTGGGGTGGAATTGAAAAAAAAAAGAAATCAATCAAGAAAATAATTCAAAACAAAACAAATAGAAATTAAAAGAATGAGGATCAAATTTAAAAACAAATTAAAAAAAATCAAATGATTATGGGTGAAATCAAAAATAAAATCCAATAAGAAACAATTAATGTAAATAAAACAATTCCAAATAAGAAAAGAGTGACTGAATTAAAAAAAAAAAATTGAAAGGTTGGTATGAATTTTGCATGGTCAACATGCAATCCGAGAAAGAAAGAGAAGGAAAATAAAGAAAAAAAAAGTAATTTCGGGTCAAACTACGTCGAAACGCCATACACGCGTCATTTATAGAGGAAAAAGATTCCACAATGAATCAAATTATGTGACAGAATCATGGTTACAACCATCAAGGTCAGCCACGTACGCCACTAAAAAGTGGCGTAGTGGTTGACGCGCTGCACACGTTAGCAGCTTTTCGGGGTTTTTTTTCGTGCAAAAACCAAAAATGCCCTTAGAACTAAACAATATTAACAAACAAAACATAGTGAAATTACAACCAAATCCTTGAAGTCAAGGCTAAAAAATTCTAATTGTAAAGATAATGTAGTAATTCAATTGTTCTATGAATTTTGAAAATATGAAAACATTCTTGTGCAGAAGGCATTGTGTTATTTTATTAAAAGGTTACATTAGTAATTTTATTATGCATTTAAAAATTCAATTACTAAAATAACTCCGTACAATTCTAAAAGGATATTTATGTTATGGTGAAAAGACCATCCAACCCCAGAGCCAAAACAAAAAGTAAAAAAATAAAGGGATAAAAAAAATTATAACACTATTATAATAAATAGTGTTTCTGTCAGGGACATGGTAAAACCTCTAAGAAAATTAGTGTTATGGATAATTTTCCCTTGGTGATATATGTATCTTAAGATTTGAAAAAATAAAAATAAATTAAGTATGCTTGTAAATCTATATCTTTAGTCGAAGTTTATGCAATAAATATCATTGATACATTGAGGTGTAAAATCAACCATATAGCAGCAAAAATTCAAATATTTTTTAATAGAACTTCACTGATTTAATTATAAATTAAAATCTCTCACATATTCTTCTTTCCTTTTATTTTTTGAGGACTTTCCTTGTAATTTCCAAATTAACCACTTATCCCTGTTTATATATATATATATATAACCACTGATTAAGCATGCTATCTTGTTTTTTCTAAAATGAAATATATCTTATTTAGATTTTTCTCTTCATGCGTCTTCAAGAAGTAGAATATTTTTACTCTATATTTGGCATTTTTACTAATTATGGCAATAAAACTGAAGAAAGTATGGTCGCGTGAAAATCCAAAATTAACCTTTACCAGCCCCAAAAGAAAATTCATCAATACAAGTCCAATGGTGAGAAAGAAATTAGAGACTGGGAATATTGTGAAGCTTCTTCCACTTTGAGCTGTTCTCGCTTCTCAACATAACACAATTTTGCTTGCGGAAAAATAGAATTACTTATTTAATATTTTTATTATTATTTT
>Ga0325410_1005251_pt1 | contig 14333 bp, 14 predicted proteins | sample PopdelMetagenome_16_FD_206182 | JGI IMG/M metagenome (GOLD analysis project Ga0325410, IMG submission 206182) | Populus deltoides microbial communities from Bellville, Georgia, United States - Xylem-PdIQD-R3 | ecosystem: Host-associated > Plants > Phyllosphere > Stem > Wood/Secondary xylem... | reverse complement strand
AAATTCATGTAGAAAAAACATTAGTAATATTTGAACATGTTTTTCGCTACTTGCTAAAACTTGAGGAAGATGTACGGTACAAGTGAAAGTAGGTGAGAAACACAAGTGAATGTATACACTAAAGACGCAGAGATGTTGAGATAATTTTCTTTGATTGTTTATTCAGTATTCTTGTTGCTGTTTAAATACACTCATGAGTTCAACAGATTTACATGATTTGTTACATCAGCTAAGGATAAAGGATAAGAAACTAATTTAAATTATTGTTGTCGGTTTACAAGCTGAAGTAGTCAATTTATTTTGAGTGGATTGAGGATATCCTTTACACGCCCCCGCAAGATGGTGCTCCCATTAGAGATACCAATCTTGGATAGTAGAAAGGAGAGATGTTGTCTGGATAAAGGCTTTGTTAGAGCATCAACCAGCTGATCAGCGGTAGCAACATGGGAGACACGTAGAGAACCGTGAGCCACTTTGTCACGTACAAAGTGAAAATCAATGGCGATATGTTTCATGCGTGAGTGAAACACGGGGTTGGCACAAACATAATTAGCACCAATGTTATCACAATATATTACTGGTGTGCATGGGAGAGGAAATTTGAGTTCTGTCAGGAGAGAGTGAACCCATGCAAGTTCTGCAGCTGTGGTAACAATGGCTCGATACTCGGCCTCTGTGGAGGATCGTGCAACAGACCTCTGTTTTCTGGAACTCCAGGATATAGGATTGCCACCAAGAAAGATCACATACGCAGTGGTTGAAGTGCGATCATCTAAATTCCCAGCCCAATCAACATCAGAAAAAGCATGTAAGGAAGGATTACGATGTCGGCGAAGATGTAGACCATGAAAGATGATGCCTTTAAGATATCGCAGCAGGCATTTTGTGGCACTCCAGTGGGATTCAGTAGGGCAATGCATGAACTGAGATAACTTGTTGACTGCGAAAGAAATGTTTGGGCGAGTAAGATTGAGGTACTGCAGTGCCCCAATGACACTTCTATATTCAGTGGCATTTGCAGGAGGTGAACCATCTTTGAGAATAAGGGAGCCTGTGGTAATGAGAGGAGTGTCAACCTCTTTAGCACCGTCCATGCGGGTGCGAACCAAGAGATCACGAATATATTTGTGCTGTGAAAGAAACAGACCTGAGGGGGTGGGAAGCACTTCAATACCAAGGTAATGTAATGAGCCGAGATCTTTGACGGAGAATTTTGCTGATATAGCTTTGATGAACTGTTCGATGGAAGAAGGATCATTGCCAAAGACAACTAAATCATCAACGTATACCAGAAAATAGATGAGCTGTGCACTGTGATTGTATATGAATAGTGAAGGATCAGAAGCTGCATTTGTAAAACCATAAGATAACAGAAAAGAGTGAAGCTCATGATACCAAGCCCGGGGGGCTTGTCTGAGGCCATAAAGGGCTTTGCGAAGCTGGCATACATGAACAGGATACTGGAGTCAGTAAAGCCTGGGGGTTGAGACATAAACACGGCTTTAGTCAGTGTACCATGAAGAAATGCATTATTGATGTCTAGTTGACGAAGGGACCAGCCATTGGTAACAGCAAGGTTGAGAACAATTCGGATAGTTGTGGGCTTAATGACAGGACTGAAAGTTTCTTTATAATCAATGTCTGGTCGCTGATGAAAACCTTTCGCAACTAAACGTGCTTTGTAACGTTCAACCGTGCCATCTGAGTTGCGCTTGATTCTGAAAACCCATTTACAGCCAACCAAGTTTGTAGATGAAGAGGTGATGCGGATCAGCCCAACACTAAGCATAATCATGCCAATGACCCATTAGAGGTGCCAATTGGGCCAATCACAAGAGCTAGGGCAAAGAAGCTTAAAGAAGCATTGAATGTGCTTGTTCAGGACATATGGAGCAAAATGGACCTAGAGGGGCTTGGGACATTTAAGGAGCATGAAGGGCAGCCTTTAATTCATCTAGTTCAGGTCCAAGAAGAGCCCAATTCATGTGGAACAAGGGGTTGATGTGTCCGGCCCAATACCAGCCTTGTTAGGCTTGTTTTCCTAATGCTACAAGGATAAAAAGTCAGCAATTTATTCTCCTAATTAAGTAAGGAAGTTGGCCATATCTTATTCCTAAAGAGAGGAGGACTATTTAATGATTTTCCTAACTTAGGAAGGAAAGTAACTAAATTAGCAACGAAGGAGGAAATTTGTTTTCTTATTTGTCCAACTTAAACAAGGAAATCCAAGCTAATCAAGGACATCAAGAGGGGGCAGCAACACAAATTTTTCAAATCAGATTTCTCTTAGTTTATTTGGGACTTGTTAAGGGTGACAAATCTGATTCTAGCATATTTAGCATGATAATTTTTGGAATTTTATTATTTTTATTATTTTCTTCTTAGTTTTTGGGTTATTATTACTCATTTGGGTCAATTGTAAGTGGGCTTCATATAAGTCCACCTAAGGGGGGTCCATTAGGGTTTTCTTAAGTCCAGAGTCAGTATAAATAAAGGCATAACCAAACATGTAAGGTTACGTAATTTTTAGATCAATAAACTTCCTGCTGCACTTATCGTGTGTTGGTGGAATAATCTCCTTTCCTTTGTTCTCTAAAGAACTGAAAACTACTTATCGAATAACAATTGTCTTCGTGGCGTCATCCTTAGACTTCTCGTTCGTGAATCAATATTCGTTGGGTGGGGGTCTCCGTTTCCAATAGTGCTGGTGCCTAGGTACAAGTTATCTTTGTGTCACACTCCTATCAAACCTGATTTACTTGGCTTTTCGGGAATTGGTGTCTTTGCGTGTGGGTTGCGTGACCACATGATCATGAGGTTCGCATCATTTGGTATCAGAGCTTGGCTCCATTAATCAGGTTATATCCTTCTGAAATTTTTGTTTCTTGTTGATTCCGTAAAAAAAAATCCCTAATATCCAATTTCTTCTTCTCCTTGAATTAAAAATTTGTTATTTCATTCTGTTATTGTTCAAAATATATTAGTACCATAAAAAAAACAAAAGAGAAAAGAGAAAAGCAAAAAATGTGTTGGTGGAATAATCTCCTTTCCTTTGTTCTCTAAAGAACTGAAAACTACTTATCGAATAACAACTGTCTTCGTGGCGTCATCCTTAGACTTCTCGTTCGTGAATCAATATTCGTTGGGTGGGGGTCTCCGTTTCCAATAGTGCTGGTGCCTAGGTACAAGTTATCTTTGTGTCACACTCCTATCAAACCTGATTTACTTGGCTTTTCGGGAATTGGTGTCTTTGCGTGTGGGTTGCGTGACCACATGATCATGAGGTTCGCATCATTTGGTATCAGAGCTTGGCTCCATTAATCAGGTTATATCCTTCTGAAATTTTTGTTTCTTGTTGATTCCGTAAAAAAAAATCCCTAATATCCAATTTCTTCTTCTCCTTGAATTTGCGGCATATAAAAAAAATTTGTTATTTCATTCTGTTATTGTTCAAAATATATTAGTACCATAAAAAAAACAAAAGAGAAAAGAGAAAAGCAAAAAAAAAATCCGTTCAAAAAGACGTTTATTGGATTCTGCTGCAGAAGATTAAATAAGAGAAATTGGATCAAAACTCAGAATTAGGTCAAATTTTATACTCTGATTACTGGGCTCCTAATTGCACCACATATAAAATTTGGGATCAATTGGATATCGTTTGCTTTGGGTTTCAAATTCGGGTCTAACCAGGTCTGATTCATAACGTTTTTGTGTCAGTATATCAAACCTTATCATAAATTTCTCAAACTTTATATTCTATCTATCTGGGTTGATATAGCACTATATCTGAAATTGTAACTCAATTGGACATCATTTACTTTAGGTTCCAGATTCGAACTTAACTCGTCGTAAACGAGTCTGTTTTGCGTCAACTTTTGAAATTTGCTTGCTTTCTGTTGTTTTCATTTCTTGCAGTTCATTTTCATCATATTCAACATATCTGGGTGTTGTTTTATTTTTTTCATATTTTGTTTCTGTTTTTTTATTCGAGTCTTCAGTTTCGTTCATATTTCGGATAGACTCGCTTGCTACTCGCGAGACTATCATCACAGTTTTGTTTTGCTTGTTTTCTGGTTTTTATTGCTTCTTGAGTCATAAATATTTGGATTGCGCTGCCAAGTTGGTTTTATTTGGTGTTGGTTTCAGTTTCGCAAGAACCGCAGGTGTGAGGGTATGAGGATATTAAGAGTAGTTTGAGCGAAACACGAGTGACGTGAGGATAATTGTTTTTACCACTAACAAATTTTTGCAGGTACTATCATGTCAGACCAAAACAACACACCACCCCATCCCGAGGGAGAACTTACGTTCCAAATGCAAGCCATGACGCAGATGATGAAGAGGATGAATTTTGTGATGGGAAATGTGTGTGACAGACTTGATAGGGTGGAGAAACATGGTAATGAGGCTGGTAGAAGCACCCAAAATATGAGGAAGCTTGGGGCTGAACCGAAAGCAAACAATGACAGTAGGGCCGAAAGGCCAAGGTGGGCTGATTATGAGGATTTTGAGGAGGCCGTTGATGATATTGGTGATGGTGGTTTTGAGGATGAGGCCATAGGCCATCGGGAAGGTTTTCGGCAGCCTAGAAACCGAAGGGATTATGGGAATAGAACTAGGGGCCAATTCGGCCAAAGGGAAAATTTCCGTAATGTTGGGGGACATGCTGATTTAGATGGTGATTTGGATACCATCAAACTGAAAATACCTTTTTTTCAAGGTAAAAACGATCCCGAGGCATATTTGGAGTGGGAGAAAAAGGTGGATTGGATTTTTGATTGTCATAACTATTTGGAGGTGAAGAAAGTAAAATTAGTAGTCATCGAATTCACAAATTATGCACTGATATAGTGGGATCAGAATGTTATTAGTAAAAGGAGGAGTGGAGAGAGGCCGGTAGCGTCGTGGGAGGAGATTTGTGCCTAACCACTATGAAAGTGTTGATGAGAAGGCGATTTGTGCCTAACCACTATTAGAGAGATTTGTATTTGAAATTGCAGAGTTTGAATCAGGGTTCTAGGTCCGTGGATGAGTATTTCAAGGAGATGGAGATTGCCATGATTCGGGCCAATGTGATTGAGGATCAGGAAGCTACCATGGCTAGATTTCTAAATGGCTGAACAGGGACATTGCGAATGTTGTAGAATTACAACATTGTGTGGAATTGGAGGACATGTTCCATATGGCAACGAAGATGGAGAGGCAAATAAAGAGAAGGGGCAGTACACGTTTTCAGACCAATTCGACTTCATCTTCCTCAACATGGAGGCCGAATTTGAAGAGAGAGGGGGCTGTCCAACCAAAGCCTTATGCAAAGGCCGAACCACCTAAGGCCAAAAAGGATACTCATACAGATGGGAAAGGTAAATCTGAATCTCAACCTACTCGTGATAGAGATATTAAATGCTTTAAGTGTTTAGGGAAGGGGCACATTGCATCTCAGTGTCCAAACCGAAGAGTTATGCTTACAAGAGACAATAGGGAGGTTGAATCTGAAAGTGACAAATCTGAAAGTGAAGAAATGCCACCTTTGGTGGATTATAGTGATGAGGAGATTGCATATCCTATTGAGGGGGAGGCCTTGGTTATAAGGCGTGCGCTGAACATGCAAATCAAAGAAGATGATGTAGATCAACAACAGGAAAATATATTTCGCACTCGATGTCACATCCAAAATAAGGTATGTAGCATGATAATTAATGGAGGTAGTTGTGCTAATGTTGCTAGTGATACTCTTGTGAAGAAATTGAATCTGAGTTGTGTTAAGCATCATAGGCCTTATAGATTGCAATGGTTGAATAAATGTGGTGAAGTGAGGGTTACTAAGCAGGTTGTGATTGCGTTTGCTATTGGGAAGTATTTCAATGAGATTTTATATGATGTAGTCCCAATGCATGCTAGTCACTTACTTTTGGGGCGTCCATGGCAGTTTGATCGGAAAGAGATTCATGATGGGTTTAGAAATAGGTTCACTATTGTAAAGGATGGTAAAACCATCACTCTTGTACCTCTTTCTCCAAAACAAGTGTATGATGATCAAATGAAATTAAAAAAGGAATGTGAGGATGGGAAGAGTGAAAATTCACGTAAGGACAATGGTGAGAGAAAACCATCAGATTCGGCTAAACTTAAATCATTAATTAAACTAGTTGAGAGTGGAGGTAAAAACCGAGGAGTGAAGAAAGTAAGCTTGTGTGATGATAATAGTATGGAAAAATTAAAGAAACAACCCAATTTTTATGCAAAGGGATCTCAAATCAGATCTGTATTTTTCACTAATAAGCCAATGATCTTACTTGTGTATAAGAAGGCTTATTTTAACACTAACGATCTTGATTATGCTATTCCTAGTGTGGCTGTTTCTTTGATGTAGGAGTTTGATGATGTATTCCCTAAAGACATCCCTAATGGATTACCACCATTAAGGGGGATTGAACATCAAATTGATCTTGTGCCCGGAGCTTCAATTCCTAACCGTCCAGCCTATAGAAGCAACCCCGAGGAGACGAATGAGCTTCAAAGGCAAGTAGATGAGTTGATGATGAAGGGGTACATTCGTGAGAGTATACGTCCTTGTGCTATGCTAGTGCTACTTGTGCCTAAGAAGGATGGTACATGGAGGATGTGTGTTGATTGTCGTGTCGTCAATAACATAACGATAAAGTATCGACATCCTATTCCTAGGCTTGATGACATGTTAGATGAGTTACATGGATCATGTATTTTCTCTAAGATTGACTTAAAAAGTGGGTGTCATCAAATTAGGATGAAAGAGGGTGATGAGTGGAAAACTGCATTTAAGACTAAGCATGGTTTGTATGAATGGTTAGTCATGCCGTTTGGACTTACAAATGCACCTAGCACATTTATGCGTTTAATAAATCATGTATTGCGTACGTTTATCAGTAAGTTTGTTGTTGTGTATTTTGATCTATAGCAAGAACTTAAATGAGCATCTTGATCATTTGCATAATGTACTTAATGTGTTGCGTAGTGAGCAATTATATGCTAATCTTAAAAAGTGTACCTTTTGCATGGAAAAAATTGTGTTTCTTGGCTATGTCGTAACTGTGTAGGGTATCGAGATGGACGAGGAGAAAGTTAAGGCCATCCGGGATTGGCCTACACCAAAATCGGTAAGTGAGGTAAGGAGTTTTCATGGACTTGCTAGTTTTTATATAAGGTTTGTGAAGGATTTTAGTACTATTGTTGCACCTTTAACTGAAATTGTGAAAAAGTTTGTTGGATTCAAATGGAATGATGAACATGATGAGGCTTTTAATTTGTTGAAAGATAAACTTTGTTCGGCACCTATTTTAGCTTTGCCAAACTTTACGAGAGCATTTGAAGTTGAATGTGATGCGTCAGGTATTGGTATAGGAGCTGTGTTAATGCAGGATAAGAGGCCCATTGTGTATTTCAGCAAAAAACTTAATGGGGCAGCCTTGAATTACCCTACATATGACAAGGAGCTATATGCCTTAGTAAGAACTTTAGAGACGTGGCAACATTACCTGTGGCTCAAAGAGTTTGTGATACATTCTGATCATGAATCATTGAAGCACTTGAAAGGGAAAGGTAAGTTGAGTAGGAGACATGCCAAATGGGTTGAATTTATTGAAACCTTTCCGTATGTGATCAAGTATAAACAAGGGAAAGAAAACATTGTGGCTGATGCACTTTCGCGCAGGTATGTTCTTTTATCTACTTTGGATGCTAGATTTCTAGGATTTGAACACATAAAAGAATTGTACAAGGATGATAGTGATTTTGCTAATGTTTACGATGCTTGCGAAACTTTGGCTTTTGGAAAGTTTTATAGACTTGATGGATATTTGTTTAAAGAGAATCGTTTGTGTGTTCCATTAAGTTCTATGCGTGAATTGCTTGTACGTGAAGCACATGGAGGCGGGTTGATGGGGCATTTTGGTGTTGTTAAGACTTTGGATGTGTTGCATGAGCATTTTTATTGGCCTAAAATGAAAAAAGATGTGCAACGCATATGTGATAAATGCATAACGTGTAGAAAAGCAAAGTCTAGGACTCAACCACATGGCTTGTATACCCCTTTGCCTGTACCGAAAGAACCATGGGTAGACATTTCGATGGACTTCGTCTTAGGTTTACCTAGGTCAAAACGGGGTAGGGATTCCATCTTTGTAGTTGTTGATAGGTTTTCAAAGATGGCACACTTCATTCCATGTCATAAAACTGATGATGCAACTAACATTGCTGATTTGTTCTTTAGGGAGATAGTACGGCTTCACGGGGTCCCTAAGAGCATTGTTTCTGATAGAGATGTTAAGTTCCTTAGCTATTTTTGGAAGGTGTTATGGGGAAAATTGGGTACTAAACTGTTGTTTTCAACTACTTGTCACCCCCAAACAGATGGACAAACCGAAGTAGTTAATAGGACCTTAACACAACTTCTGCGTGCTGTCATTCAAAAGAACTTAAAGAATTGGGAAGATTGTTTGCCATTTATAGAGTTTGCATATAATCGTAGTGTGCACTCTACTACTGAATTTTCACCATTTGAAATTGTGTATGGATTTAACCCTTTAACTCCAATGGATTTGATTCCTTTGCCAATTGATGAAAGGGTTAGTCTGGATGGTAATCGTAAAGCACAGGTGGTGAAAACACTTCATGAGAGTGTGCGGCAACAGATTGAAAAGAGGAATCGTGTGTATGCGACCAAAGCCAATAAGGGGCGTAAACATGTTGTCTTTCAGCCCGGCGATTGGGTTTGGGTGCATATGCGCAAGGAGAGATTTCCGGCCCATAGGAAATCAAAGCTACAACCACGAGGAGATGGGCCATTTCAGATCCTTGAGAGGATTAATGACAATGCTTATAAAGTTGATTTGCCAGGTGAGTATGGTGTTAGTGCTACCTTTAATGTTTCTGATCTTACTCTGTTTGATGTAGGTGATGATTCGAGGTCGAATCCTTTTGAAGAGAGAGGGGATGATGCGGATCAGCCCAACACCAAGCGTAATCATGCCAACGACCCATTGGAGGTGCCAATTGGGCCAATCACAAGAGCTAGGGCAAAGAAACTTAAAGAAGCATTGAATGGGCTTGTTCAGAACATATGGAGCAAAATGGACCTAGAGGGGCTTGGGACATTTAAGGAGCATGAAGGGCAGCCTTTAATTCATCTAGTTCAGGTCCAAGAAGAGCCCAATTCGTGTGGAACAAGGGGTTGATGTGTCCGGCCCAATACCAGCCTTGTTAGGCTTGTTTTCCTAATGCTACAAGGATAAAAAGTCAGCAATTTATTCTTCTAATTAAGTAAGGAAGTTGGCCATATCTTATTCCTAAAGAGAGGAGGACTATTTAATGATTTTCCTAACTTAGGAAGGAAAGTAACTAAATTAGCAACGAAGGAGGAAATTTGTTTTCTTATTTGTCCAACTTAAACAAGGAAATCCAAGCTAATCAAGGACATCAAGGGGGCAGCAACACAAATTTTCCAAATCAGATTTCTCCTAGTTTATTTGGGACTTCTTAAAGGTGACAAATCTGATTCTAGCATATTTAGCATGATAATTTTCAGAATTTCATTATTTTTATTATTTTCTTCTTAGTTTTTGGGTTATTATTACTTATTTGGGTCAATTGTAAGTGGGCTTCATATAAGTCCACCTAAGGGGGGTCCATTAGGGTTTTCTTAAGTCTAGAGTCAGTATAAATAAAGGCATAACCAAACATGTAAGGTTACACAATTTTCAGATCAATAAACTTCTTGCTGCACTTATCGTATGTTGGTGGGATAATCTCCCTTCCTTGGTTCTCTAAAGAACTGAAAACGACTTATCGAATAACAACTGTCTTCGTGGCGTCATCCTTAGACTTCTCGTTCGCGAATCAATATTTGATGGGTGGGGGTCTCCATTTCCAATAGTGCTGGTGCCTAGGTACAAGTTATCTTTGTGTCACACTCCTATCAAACCTGATTTACTTGGCTTTCCGGGAATTGGTGTCTTTGCGTGTGGGTTGCGTGACCACGTGATCATGAGGTTCATATCAAGAGGGAGGGACAAGATCCCACGTGCCATTACGTAGTAAGGCATTGAATTCATTCGACATGACAGTTCATCATTTTAGGTCACGAAGAGCTTGTGAAGCACAAGAGGGTTCTTCTGTGTCAGGGAGGTTATGTCTGGTGGTGGCATTAAGCTGACGGTTTGGTTTAACAATGCCATTTTAGGATCGAGTAATCATGGGGTGTGTTCAGCTGAGGTGTGAAGATGAGGTATTGATGGGAACGAATGTGTTTGTAAGTTGTGGAGATGGGAGGATCGGTGGAGGAGCCACAGTGGCAGGAGCTTCAGTGCCCGAAGAAGATGATATGGATGGAGACCGTGGAGCTGTGCATGAGACTGTTGTTGGCGATCGTGATGGATGGTGTTGCATGGAGCCAGTGATGAGTGGGACAGAGATGGGAGATAAGTCATCTGATGGAGATGAAGATTTGTGACTGGTGGGGGAGTGTTGGGCGGATGAAAGAGATGGAAAGATGGTTTCATCAAAGACCACATGACGAGATAGAAAGATACGATTTGTTGTGGGATCAAAACATTTGTAGGCACTTTGGGTGAGGGAATAGCCTAGGAAAATACAGGGACGGGAACGAGGTTCAAGCTTGTGTTTGTTGTATGGACGTAACTAGGGAAAACATAGACACCCAAAAGCCCGAAGTTTGGAATAGTTTGGAACTTCACCAAAAAGAACGTGAAAGGGAGAGCGATTATTTAGAATGGGAGTGGGGAGACAGTTTATAAGGTAGGTGGCTGTTTGGAATGCATGGGACCAAAATTTTAGAGGAAGATCAGATTGATGAAGAAGAGTTAGACCGGTTTCAACGATGTGGCGATGACAACGTTTGGCAATGCCATTATGTTGAGGTGTATGAGGTGGTGTCATGAGATGAGAGATGCCAAAGTTTGCCAAAAAAGGTTTATGTTTTTGAAACTCACCCCCACCGTCTGAATAAAGGGAAATGATTTTGGTTTTGAAGTAGTTTTTCACAAGATTTTTAAAGGTTGGAAAAATATTGAATACATCAGATTTGTATTTAATGGGATAAAACCAAATGTATTTAGTGAAATGATCCACAAAAATTACAAAATGCTTGTTTTGATCAATGGATTCAACAGGGGCAGGACCCCAGACATCAGTGTAAATGATTTTAAGAAGACTATGACTTGTATGAGATGACACTGTAAATGGAAGCTTATGACTTTTATTGCATTGGCAAGATGAACACAATGTGGAGCTCATATTTTTAGAAGAGACAGGTAATGAAAATTTCTTGAGAAGAGAATAAAAGGTGCGAGAAGAGGGATGACCGAGCCTTTTATGCCACTCATGCACTGATGTTTTGACACCAACCATAGCAGATGGTTGCACATGCACAATTGGAGGCTATTCATAAATATCATTCTTATTCGGGCCTTGAAGAAGAGTCTGCCCCGTGCGTAGGTCCTTCACAGAAAAATGAGAGGGAAAGAATTCAATAGAAGTTAGATGTTGTTTGCAAAATTGAGAAACAGACACCAGATTTTTTTGAATGGAAGGAACACAAAGTACATTAAAGAGAGTGAAAGGAGAAAGTGTAGTGGAACCAGAATGAGAGATACGCAAACCTGTACCATCACCAATGAGTATAGAATCAGGACCATCATAGGTGGAGTGAAGGGAAAGGTTGTGAAGATCAGAGGTGACATGATTTGTGGCAGCAGAATCCAGGAGCCAAGGTTGTTTGGGGGTATTGTTTGTGGTGGTGCAGTGAGCAGCAGGTGAGGAACCAAGGAGACCTTTTGCTCGTGGACATTGCTTTGCACTGTGACTTTGTTGGTCACAGAATTGGCAAACACTTCTGTAGCCACATCGTTGATAGGTGTTACGATTGAACTGCCAGGAAGAAGCCTGCTGAGGAAAAGAAAATTGACGAGAAGGTGACCATAAGGAGTGAGGATTATATTGATGTGGTGAAACATCTTTGCGATTGGATGACCAAGGAGACTGATGCCCACGATGCGAATTATATCGCTGAGTAGTATTGGCAGAAAAAACTGATGAAGTGGAACGTAAATCTTCGCGTTTTAGATAGGCCTCGTAATCAATTAATTTATCATGAAGTTCTTCATAAGAGATGGGGTGTTCCCGAGCACGAATACCTGCTGTAAGTTATTTGAAGTCATGACCAACACCATTAAGAATGGCAATGGTGATATCATCATCAGAAACAGGAGTATCAATGAGTGCCAGTTCGTCAGCAATGGTTTTAATAGAACGGAGATATTCATTGAGAGAGCATGAATCACGAGGACGAACTAGACGTTCCTTAAGACTCATGACACGTGACCGAGAGCGGCTGGCATAAAGACGAGTAAGCTTGTCCCATGCATCTTTGGAGGTTGTAGCAGAGGCAATAAGAGGAGCAATGGAGTCAGAGACAGAAATACGGATATCATGTAGCAAGAGTTGATCTTGGCACATCCATGGAGAGAAGGTGGCAGAGGTGCGATCAGGGCAAGGATGAGTTTCATCAATAAAACCTTGTAGATCATAGCCGAAGAGAAGAGAATTAAATTGAGCACGCCAGGAAGGATAATTTAGATGAGTAAGTTTGAGTAGAAGTTGACCACTAGTGAAAGCAACAAGAGGAATGGGAGGATCAATAGATGAGGTGGGAATTGTAGGGGTTACTGGTGTGGAATTGTTAGGATCAGCCATGATGAAAAGAAAAATAAAGAATGAAGAAAAGAGAGAAAGATAGTATTAATCTCGTTAGAGCAAGTGCTCTGATACCATAAAGACGCAGAGATGTTGAGATAATTTTCTTTGATTGTTTATTCAGTATTCTTGTTGCTGTTTAAATACACTCATGAGTTCAACAGATTTACATGATTTGTTACATCAGCTAAGGATAAAGGATAAGAAACTAATTTAAATTATTGTTGCCGGTTTACAAGCTGAAATAGTCAATTTGTTTTGAGTATACTGTGGATATCCTTTACATACACTACATTTGTAAATCACAACCGAACCCCATAGCAAATTTGTCCTCGACTCCAGCCTAGCTAAGCAAGCCATCCTTGAATTTCTACATCACTTTACTCTTGCCTGCCTCCTTCTTCATTGGGAAGTTAAAGGTCCAAAAGCACATAATATAGTATTGTAACAGGCAAGGCAACCACCATTCCAAAAATGACCCTACAGAGAAGCAAAAACATAGAACTTGAGCATTTTATTCTCCAAAGTATTGTTGCGCTTTTGTCTACTAGCTAGCTGATGATGTGATATATAGAATTGTGATGGCATGACTCTTACCATTTTTAAGATCTTTGCCATAATACATTATTTAGTCAAATAAATTAATACAAAAATTAGTTCATTCAGCATTGATCAGAGATGCAAGCTCGGTGCCCATCATTTGATTATATTTTGCAAAGAAAGAATGTTCTTGCATAAAAAGCTTTACATGTAAGGTGGTGATGAGAAGGTAGTGTTGACGAAGGAGGAGGCAGTCGTGTGGTGATGATTCTGAATTTAGGCCTATTGTTTGCTAATGTCGTGTGTAGCTAGCTAGATTCTGTGTATAATTAACAATAGAGCATGAAAAACTTACGAAGTGCTTTGTATATTCGCGTGGAGATTGTACTCCTTGGAAAATATGAAAGGAAGAATGCCTGATGGAAGTGCAGCCTGCCAACAGGTCATTGAATTAATCAGTTAATCAAGCCTTTTTTATAAATATTGAGAAATAAACTAGGCATTTATCCAGACAGAGAGAGAGAGAGAATATGACTACAATTTCTAAGTATAATATAACATATGTATAAGAATATTTTAGCATCATATATGTACAGATATTAACAACTATATAGTGGCCGGTTAAGTGGCGAAATTACAGTTTATTTAGGATTTTGTTTGATGAATAATCTAGTATGTTTAATGATTCTAGTGTGGATTTTTATTATAATTTATATTATGATTTAATTGTATCAATTATCGTTTAATTTAGATAGGATTTCAATACGAGTTTTTTTAAAAAAAATTATAGTGTTATAGTATAGTTAGAAAGTATACTTGTGGTTATTTTTTAAAATGTTTTTTATTAAAAAATATATTAAAATAATATTTTTTTATTTTAAAAAATATATTAGTGCATTAAAATAATATAAAAATATAAAAAAAAATATTAATTTCAAGTTAAAATACTTTTAAAACATAATAGGAACTGCAATGACTAGCTAATAATGGTTTATTACCTGAACAATAGCTACACGTAGGAGTTCACCGCGAAGACCAAAAGCAAG
>Ga0325410_1005249_pt1 | contig 14338 bp, 3 predicted proteins | sample PopdelMetagenome_16_FD_206182 | JGI IMG/M metagenome (GOLD analysis project Ga0325410, IMG submission 206182) | Populus deltoides microbial communities from Bellville, Georgia, United States - Xylem-PdIQD-R3 | ecosystem: Host-associated > Plants > Phyllosphere > Stem > Wood/Secondary xylem... | reverse complement strand
ATCGGGTGAGAATTATGAGATCAAGGCTCACTTGCCAAACGTGTCATATCCCAATTTCCGCTTCTTGATCGGCAAAGAAAAGCTTCCATATTTGAATTTTCTCCTAAAAACACGCTAATCATTTTCAACCATTAAATAAAACGACATTTATTTTCCCTATAAACACTTCTCTTCGCTTAACTAAAATCCACACAAAGGCAATCATTCTCTCTTACACTAAATCAAATGGCAAAACCAACCCTTTTAGCCTTCCTTGTCATCCTTATCTTCAATATAACTTCTTCTTCCTTCTCTGCCGCGGCTGATGGTGATGATTCAGTTTATGAATCTTTCCTTCAATGCCTAGAAAGCAACACAAACCCACAAGACGAAATCTCAAAACTTGTTTACTCACAATCTAGCACATCTTATACTTCGGTTTTAAGAGCTTACATAAGAAACGCACGTTACAATACCTCAGCAACTCCGAAGCCAGTTGTCATTGTGACTCCAACCCAAATATCCCATGTTCAAGCCACGGTTATTTGCACAAAAAAAGTTGGTTACCAACTCAAAATCAGAAGTGGTGGACATGATTATGATGGGATTTCCTACGTTTCTGACATGCCCTTTTTCGTTCTTGACATGTTTAATCTAAGATCTATTGAAGTTAATGTCAACGATGAGTCTGCTACTGTTCAAGCAGGGGCTACTCTTGGTGAACTTTATTATAAAATCTGGGAGAGCAGCAAAGTTCATGGTTTTCCTGCGGGGATTTGTCCCACGGTTGGTGTTGGTGGGCATTTAAGTGGTGCGGGTTATGGCAATATGTTAAGGAAATATGGGTTGTCGGTTGATAATGTAGTGGATGCAGAAATTGTTGATGTTAATGGGAAACTTCTTGATAGGAAAGCAATGGGGGAGGATCTTTTTTGGGCAATTCGTGGAGGTGGTGGTGGAAGTTTTGGGGTTATAATTTCTTACAAGATCAAGCTTGTTTCTGTTCCTGAGACAGTTACTGTTTTCAGAGTAGAAAGAACACTTGAACAGAATGCTACTGATGTTGTTTACAAGTGGCAATTAGTTGCTCCTCAAACAAGTAATGATCTTTTCATGAGGATGCTCTTGCAGCCTGTGACAAGGAACGGTAATCAGACTATTAGAGCGTCAATTGTGGCATTGTATTTAGGGAATTCTGATAGTCTTGTGGCTTTATTGGGAAAAGAATTCCCTGAATTGGGATTGAAGAAGGAGGATTGTAATGAGACAAGTTGGATTCAGTCTGTGATGTGGTGGGATGAGTCTCAAAATCTTGGAAAGTCACCTGATGTTCTTCTTGATAGGAATCCTAATGATGCCAATTTCTTGAAGAGGAAATCAGATTATGTTCAGAATCCAATATCAAAAGATGGGTTGGAATGGTTGTGGAAAAAGATGATTGAAGTAGGCAAGACTGGATTGGTTTTCAATCCTTATGGTGGTAGAATGAATGAGATTCCTGCCTCAGAAACTCCATTCCCTCACAGGGCAGGCAATTTGTTCAAGGTGCAGTATTCAGTGAATTGGGAAGAAGCAGGAAGCGAGGCAGACAAGAATTTCATGACTCAAATAAGGAGGCTTTACAGTTACATGACCCCATTTGTTTCCAAGAATCCAAGGAGTTCATATCTGAACTATAGGGATCTTGACATTGGTGTTATGGAGGCTGGTAAAGATAGTTTCGAACAGGGTAGTGTTTATGGCTACAAGTATTTCAATGACAATTTTGATAGGTTGGTGAAAGTAAAGACTGCTGTTGATCCAGAAAATTTCTTCAGGAATGAGCAGAGCATCCCTACTTTACCAAGTAAGGCATAGAAGATTTTTAGTAGTGATTTTAACCAAATGGTTTGTAATAGAAATAATAATCTATAGTTGCTTTATTTTCAATTGGAAAGCTACATGATTGCTTTTTGGTGGAATCTTGCCCTTCCATCATCTCGATGTTTTCCTTTTTCTTTAATTTATAAAATAAATCTTACTTTACGGTAATGCAAATCTGTGATCTTGACAATAGCAGATCTTATCCCCTCTATTTATCATACTTGCCTTCTTCATGGCTGAAAGGTTATAAAGACCTTGATGCCAAGTGTATGCTTTTTCTTCATTTGATCTCTCGTGAATGAATGGTACTTGTTTTGCCATGGAGCAACTTCATCTACAGTCACAAATCACAATATATAGGACAAGGAAAGGTGAATTAAGCCTCCGTATCTTTAGGTGATATGTCGGGTTTCAAAATTGTGAAAAAAATATAAAAAATAACGCCCAACAACCGCAATATTACCGTGTCAATCATATATGAAAGCTTCAAGGTTCTTTCCATTTTGGTTCTGATTAAAAAGCTGTTGATTGCTTACATCCCATGCTTTTTGCCATGTTTTCAAGGAAGGAACATCTGCTCTTAAGTCCAAATCCGTACAAATGGCTTATATATGTGCTTGTAGTCTTTGCTTCCTGGGTCATCCACACACGATAAGCCTCCACATGGCTGACAATGTTAAGGCTTGAAAACAATTGCTTTTGTCCAACTAGTTTAGATTCTTCACACTTCTCTTAACAGATAGCAGTCCAACAACTTGTTCCAGCAGCAAAATCCCACTATATACCAGCAACTAGCTTACATCTCATGAACCAAATCATCTTCTTTTTTCAAACAAAAATCATGTTGATGATGAAGACGAACTCATATTCTAGGTAATAAATATGTGCTTTATGATTGACACCACATGACGAGTGTCGTTTCTCATCAATCTTTTGTGCCCCAGTTGCATCAATTATCCTCACAGATGAATATAGGTCCTATTGGCTTTAACAGCTATATATCACATGTGGCTCGTATTGATGCCGACACTCAATTTAATTCTAATAGACTCAACTTGAATCAAATGAAGGCTTGTATACATACTTTTTCTTCCGTGTTTTATGTCCTGCTCAGACTCGTTGTGTTGCTTCCTGGTAACTGACGTTGTTCTTTTATTGCAGATGTAGAACATGACTCAGGGGTGACTGGAGGCTCTGCTTCAAGGTCTATATCATCCATGTTGATTCTAATAGTAATCTTGATATACTTTGCTTGTCTTTAAGGATCAGAGGATGATGATGTGTTCGTAGCTATTCTTGGATTTCTCTCTTCTCTTGTTTGGCATTCCAAGTGGGAAACTCATAGGCCATCCTGTTTGTATATAATCGAGGATTTTTCAATTCCATTTGGAGGTAAAAAAAAATGGAATCCTTGAAGGATATTTCTACTTCTTTGCATGGTGTTCCCTTGTTTGATCCTATTTATGAAAGGACTATAATTTGCCATAGAATGGTCATGGCTCAGTGACAACGACCTGATGTCAGATGGTTTGGTGGTCCTGAATTTAGGCAGTGAAGATATGTGGCTAAAACTGGATGTGAATTAGGGGCTAGCCCAAAGGCCACAAACATTTACCGGCCCCTTCTTCTTTAATCAGAAAGGGCAGGCTGCTTCTATGCATAAGAAAAAAGAGGCTCATAATCTAAAACAAGAAAAAGAGGCTTTAGCCTATCATATTAGCTATAAGCTAAAAGTTTAGGATCTACAATTATATTTTGTGTTTATGAATTTCATCCAGTGTTTATTCATAGGCTGGGTTGGGCAGAGGACATAAACAATAAAAATATGTTTTTTAATGTTTGTGTTGTATTTTTTATTGAGATTTTATAAAAAGTTATCGCAACCGCTTCATCAAACATATTTTATGATTGAGTGTTTTTCTTTTTTTTAATGTCTAAATCAATTGTATATTGTCTTACAATTAAACAATCTCATATATTGGCAGAAAAATTGAATACCATAGGGATAGCAATCATAAACCAACGGTCCAACAACAGAACATTGAAATCAGTAAAATTCTTTGCCATAAAAACAATGAACGAACGACTCCTAAATAGATTAAGAGTAGTGTTAGACACTAAAAATCTAAAGAATTCAACCAACTTAATTAATCATGAAAAACTTTCTTGGTTTCAATTCTCTTGTTCTTTCTTGGTTTCCTCTTGAATCCTCCAACACAGATTCATCCACATAAGGCTCAAAATCTGACTCAAATGAAAAGGTCTCCACAACATCAAAGCCCATCTCCAGTCTCAAAGGTTTAGTTCTTCCATCTTTTAAGTTGAAAAATGTCAACTTGTCAATTCCATCCCTTAATGCAACATTAGCATTGCAGACGCCAGTAAGGATAATATATGGTAGCTCTTTTGTTAAAGCTTCAAAGTTCACTATCTGCTTCTTCTTCCATATTTTTCTATCATAGTTCTCGATGATCCATAGCTCCATGAAACGTTCGCCTTCCTCTTTACATATTAGGGCAAGATTTCCCTCAAACTCACCGAGCATCATGATCTTTTGATGATAATTCTTACGAACCGGTTCGGGTAGCGAAATCATGCTATATTTCTCTTCCTTCACATGGAAGGCAAAAATTTTACATCCAAACGTAAGCCAATGAAGTGAACCACAAGCAGATACAGCAGGATTAAAACCAATGAATGACTCGTACAAAATCACTTCCTTCAGTTGCTTCCATGCATGGATCTTTGAATCAAAAACCTCGCATCGAAGATTGTTAAATCGATAGGAATCTCTATCTGTACGAAACTTAGGCTGAGAAAATCTCACAATCTTGTAATGCAAAGGTCTTGAACTTAACACAATCATACCAATTGCTTTATTCCTATATCGAGTCTTTGGATTCGGAATTTGTTTCCATTGTTTTGTAGCGGGCTTGCACACATAAACCTTCGGAATGTTTCGATATGTTGGCGGGAAATGCGTGCAAAGCAAGAGACCTTGGTTTGTCGAAGCCTCAATCTTTACAGAACAAGGTAAGAAATCGAGGGATAGTGTAGGACGCGAAGTTGTATTGTCAGGAGACAAAAAGATAGAAGAAAATCCTGACCTTATTATTCTTTGCATGACAAAGCCAGATATGCTTTCGGTTCTCTTGCTATGGACATTCTTTGAAGTTGATTCATCAGTATCCGAATCAAGATTCTGAGTAGAACCCATTAACGTAATTGGTGTTAAGCATAAAAGACGGAAACAAATTAGTAGGGGAGATTTCAGAGGAAATATTGAGATATAGCAGAAGAAGGTAAACAAGTTGTGCTAGCGGCTCATGGATTTATATGGAAGAAGAAAGTAACGTATATATATATATATGGTAGTTAGTCAGTGTACTATAAGGATTCATCATTAAGTAGGAAACTTAATAGAATTCCTTTCCGTTTCCTACGAGGACAAGGAACGTTGGAAATCGAAAGCATTCTGTTTCCTATCTCCAGCAGGATTAATTTGTGTAGCATCTTGGGCATGATAGTTGGTGTAGGAGCTGAACTGGGTGAGTCTTATGCGATGGCTTTTGCCAAGGCTGATTTGGGCTCAGGACTCCTGGGCCGAAGTTTTGCTGGGTCAGTGGAGAACCAATTGATGTTTGTTCTTGATACTAATAATAATAATAATAATAATAATAATAATAATAATTTATGTTATTTTCTTTTTGGTTTTTAGGTTTATCTACGTGTGTTCATGGAATACTTGTTTTTTCTTTTAATGATATTAACTTGTTGGGGATCCTGAGCTATGTTTTGTAAAACCAAATTATGAATTAAAAAAATTTAGTGATTATAGATTTGACCTGGAACTTAGCTAATCTACATCTGGCTGAGGCTGGGTGTAAAAAATTTAATTTGAAATTGATGTTTTTAATCTACTGGGTGTAATCGATCCAGTAATTTTTTTTTTCCCAAAACAACACCACCCTCTATTTGAACTGGGTTTAATTACTACGATCATACTCATATATATTTGATAATTACTCCTTAAATAACATAAAATCTATCTTTTTGGCCAGCCCTTTTTTTTCCCCAGCCATTTGCTCAGATTTTTTTTACTGCAAGTAACATGGTTTGACTAATTGAAAGGATTGGATGTTATATAATCATATCATAGGCTGCTGAAGATCTGCTTGCCATCTCTTTCACCAATCTTTCAGCCTATTATGCCTTATTCATTACACCTCTAAACCGGTCAGCATGGAATCCAACACTAGCTGTCACGCTGATTTAATGGCTGATGCATTCAAGAAAATAGAAAAGTCTTGTAATAATTTTGAAAGTTCTTCATTTTGGACTTTGAAGTTCCCTTCTTTGAATGAAATTTGTGATCAGCATAAATTGGCAAGTGGCTATAAAGATGCAACTTACCTTGTGTTGTTGCATCACAATCTGAAGGAAAAAAAATGGAAAGATCAAACTTCAGCATGCGTCTTTTACTTCTTATACTTTTAGTCTCTTTAGCTCGGTCAGCGAATTCAAGCTCATCTCATGAGATGTTCTTGCAATGCTTTTCATCTCATATCCAGCATTCCAAATCATATTCAGAAGTTATCCTTACTAGAAATAGCTCTGCTTACTCATCGGTTCTGCAGTCATCCATTCGAAATTTCAGATTCTTGAACACTTCAACTCTGGAACCTCAATTTATAATCACTCCATTTAATGAGTTTGAAATCCAAGCAGCCATTGTTTGTGCCAAGAAATATGACATGCAAATAAGAGTTCGAAGTGGAGGCCACGACTACGAGGGCCTGTCTTTCCTCTCTTATCAAGAATTTGTACTTATTGATCTTGCTGAACTTAACTCCATCAGTGTTGAAATCGAGAATGAGACGGCATGGATCGGGGCAGGTGCAAGCATAGGAGAGTTATATTACAGAATTGCGGAGAAAAGCAAGGTCCATGGCTTCCCGGCAGGTACATGTCCTACGGTAGGAGTTGGGGGACACTTCAGTGGAGGTGGATTTGGTACCATATTCAGGAAGTATGGCTTAGCAGCTGATAATGTTATTGATGCTAGGATAGTTGATGCTAATGGAAGAATTCTTGATAGAGAATCAATGGGAGAAGATCTTTTTTGGGCCATTCGAGGAGGGGGAGCGGCTAGCTTTGGAGTCGTCTTCTCATGGAAAGTTAGATTGGTTTCGGTTCCTCCAACTGTAACTGTTTTTAATATCGAAAAGACCTTACAGCAAGGTGCATCCAATCTTCTTCACAAGTGGCAAAGCATTGGAGATAAGCTTCATGAAGACCTTTTCCTCCATGCTACTATAGCAGTTGCTACCTCTAGCCCCAATGGCACTAAAACTATTCAAGTTTCGTTTGTGTCATTGTTTCTTGGCAGGGCTGAGGAACTTCTCCCTATGATGCAAGATAGCTTCCCTGAGTTGGGCTTAATGCGCGAAAACTGCAGTGAAATGAGTTGGATCCAATCAGTCCTCTATTTTGGTGGCTTCTTACCAAGTGACTCCTTAGATGTTCTACTTAGCAGGACTGCTCAGTTTAAGGGATTCTTCAAAGGGAAATCGGATTACGTTAAGGAACCTATTTCAGAAACTGGCCTGGAAGGGCTGTATAAAAGGCTCCTTGAAGAGGAGACATCGATGTTGATCTTGACACCTTATGGAGGGAGAATGAGTGAGATTTCGGACTCGGAAACACCTTTCCCACATAGAAGTGGGAATATTTTCGAAATCCAGTACATTATAACTTGGGATGTGGAAGAGGAAACAGAGAAGAACCTAAAATGGATGACAACACTGTATGCCTACATGGCCCCTTACGTTTCAAACTCACCAAGAGCTGCCTATCTCAACTACAGAGATCTTGATTTGGGCAGGAATAATTATGGAAATACCAGCTTTGCAAAGGCAAGTGTTTGGGGCTTGAAGTATTTCAAGAACAACTTTAAGAGACTAGCGCGGGTTAAGACTGCAACAGATCCTTCCAATTTCTTCAGGAATGAACAGAGCATTCCTGTGCTGCAAAGAAAAAGGAACCTCAAATAAACTTTACCCCAAGATATTGTACAACATATTGGTAACAACAGGATAGATATTAAAAAACTATTTAGCAACTTTTAAGTTAAAGTCAAAAGCCTCAGAGAAATGCTAAATCTCAATTTGAAGTGCTTCCGGTTGTAGTTTTGCCTTCTTGAGCGTCGACTGACTATTCCAATCTAAAAATTTAAATTATTAAATAAAATTTTAAAATATAATCTATATATTATTTTTTAAAGGAGCTACAGTTCTCCAGGCCTAGCTTTCAGCCTCTTGTCTATGATTTACCTGTAAGAGTTGTGCATGGACTTCCCAATTTTGGGTTAGGCTCAAAAGTCTCGAAGTCCTTGTGCACAATTGGGCCTCATCCTGTTTGACTTACAGAAGATCCACAGCCAAAATGACTGAATTGGACTAGGCCTCCAGAAAGCCTATATTCCTTTGTTCTGAGTTACTGGAACAAGAGTTCTTGGCAGAAGATCAGCTTGATAGACCACATAAATCTGCAATCTTTCGGTGTTTGCCTTGTCAAACACATTCGTAGAACTAAAGAAACTAAAAAAAATCAGTCTTAACCAATTAAATTACTAACCAAATGCAGCAGAGTCAACTAAAATCTGATTGAAAATGTCTGTTGTCTCAAGCTGTTTGCTCATATTTTCTAACCATTCTGAAATTCCTCATCTACCTGACAGACGAAACTTTGAAATTCAGAAATAAACCATGTGATTGCTTTATTTGTCTATTTTGCAACTTCAGTTTTCAATCACCATCTGAAAGCTCCATATTCCATTATTGATTGCATCAAGTCACGGACCACTACCTGGCACCATGACATAAGTTTTATGCAAAAATATCATCATCATCTAAAATGTATATGTAGATTTTTACATAGTATTTTTTTGTATATAAAAAAATCCAAAATAGAATTAAAAAAGTCCATGCATACATCTAATTAAAAAAATCAAGAACTATTTATGCAATAAAAAAAATTATTATAAAGCTCAATCCCTACATTGCCAAAGTTAATTAGTTAAACATGTGACTCGAATCATGGACTCAATTGAGTTCAATAAATTTGTTTATATATAATTTTTATCTAAAATAAACACTTACAAAATCAAGAACTAACAAAATATCAAAGTGATTGGAAAAAAAATTCACACTGAAATAAATTACATTACTCAATTAATAATCAACCAAATATAATGAAATTGAAAAAAAAACAAAAATAAATGCAATTATAATGAATAAAAATAAATAAAAAAAGTAAAAAAGACCTAGTCTCTCGAACTAATGTTTTATTTAAAATGTTTTTTTTTTAATAATATAGAAGAGAATAACGGATATAAAAAGTTATTCGGACATCTTCAGATAATAAAATATTTTTGGAGCAATTTCGTTATCCAGTATGTATGAAAGACTTCTTTTGTACTATTTTATGTTTATCCAAATCATTTTTAACTGCCACAACCTCTTGAGGACAACATTGTTAACTATTTACATATGATCTCATAGTGGGAGAGCAATAATTTATTTGGTGATCAGTACTGAATAAGATTCCAAGTTATATCACAACAAATTTCTTGTCAGCACCTATATGTAAGGGAATTAAATTAACGACCGGACAGCAAGTCGTTAGCATCCATGCTTGCTTATCATAATGTTTCTTTTTTGGTTAGAAGCCATGAAAACCAGCGTAATCCAAGAGAAAAACTCCTTTGAGAGCACCATTATGTATACTTTGACAGCGTCATCTTACTTGGAAAACATTCATCTATAAACTTTCTTTAATGGGATGGAATCTTTTAGCACTAAGAAATACTAGTTGAATTATCAATACACTTACCCTTGTTTTTTTTTAATTGACATGGGTATCGGGACCAGCTTGTGTGCACCTTAACTAATCCCACGGGCCATGAAGTTAATGACCATGTAATCTTCCAGTAACCCTAAGGTTTGTGACATTCGAACTGATGATCTCTAGAAAAAATACTTAGATTTAAAAAAAAATTAAGCTAAAATTCATAATCCACAACCACCACCACTCCATCCAACTTCTCCTGTGTTGTCCAAACTAATGGCCATGGTTTAAAGAGACCTTGGAAAAATCTGATTCGTACGTACTCGCAAGATTAATAATGGCAGTGGTTGAATGAATGCATACACCAAGATGCTAGACTTTTTTTTAAGTGTAAAATGAAAGGGGGATTTTGAAGATGGGCCACTAAATACAGAGGAAAGTGGTACGCATGCGTACCCAAGGGTGTAGTAGGCATTGTGAAACGTAGAATTGGGCCATTATATATATACCATTTTCACCAAATATAATGCTTCCTGGTAGGTGATGTGATTTGAAGTATTTGACACTCATTAATCCAAGCTTGGCGACTCCATAAAGTTAAATAATGATCAATTTTCTTTTTCTTGTTTTGGAAATCCAGCTTCTATGACCGGATGATTGACCAGTTTTTACCCTACGAAGACGTTGTGATTTTTTATTATTATTAATATGCGTGTTCATGCTAGTTTGTATATACTTTAATTAATTTTATAGACTCTAAATTAATATCCATGTAAGTTTTTAATGACTTTAAAAAGACTTGAATTTGTGATTATTGAAAAGCAATTACAAAACCTAAATACGCTGTACTTTACTCGAAAGGAAAAGAGAAAAAGAAAACTCGAAGTTATGGCATTGATTTAGCACAGAAGGGGAACGTTGATGATGTTCCCAAAAAGCATAGCATGATAGTAAAAGACTTGAGATCTGTATAGTAGGTTTTGAGTTCGAGTCAGAACGTGTATTTTTTATAAGAACCTGAAATAACTAGAGTTTTACTCTTTCATCTGAATCCATAAAATACACTTTTTAGAAAAAGAGGATTCCTTGAATTAAAGAAAAAAAAAAAAGGGAACGTTGATGAAGGTCTGGAAACTTGGCGCATGAAGCGGCGAAATGCTCTCTTGAATGCATGCGCTAACAATTTTATAGTAAGAGAAAGTTGCGAAAAATCTGAACAAATTAACGACGATGATGGCAAAGGATCCTGCTCCTTTGAACGTGGAACATCTTTGCTACTTTAGACTTTCGCTCAATTCTCTAGGGTTTCGCCTTTCGAGTAAGGTCATTATCATCTTGATTGATGCTTCCATTTCTAATTAACTTGTTCTTCAAGCTAATCTTCAATACCCGAAAAAGCATCTTGCTCTTTTGTGTTTACTTCTTCACATTACTTGGAGAATAATTGTCCTGGAGAACATGGTTGTTGAAATTATATTTTTAAAAAATATTTAAATTTTTTATATATATTTTAATGTTATTTTGATGTGTTGATATTAAAAATAAATTTTAAAAAATAAAAAAATATTATTCGATGTATTTCTGAGTAAAAATACTTTGAACCGCAACCATTACTACACTTATAAATATTTTTTTGAAGCTGGTTCATTCAAGTTGCGGTGAAAATTCTGGTACAAATTAAATAAAAACATGTGAAAAGAAAAATCCATCATTCAAAAAGTTTGAAAACTGAATAAAACATCAAGGTCGTGTTGATTTTTGAGTCTCGAGTCTCGACCTTCCCTCTTAAAGGTGTGATCTTAAAATGTTTCGCTTGACTAGAGGCACTGAATTCATGGAATGCATGGATCACACACCGCACCATCATATTGTGGCTTGAAGAACATTCAGACCCACAGTTGACTAGAAACTAATGAATTAAAGGGCATAAATGTGAAAAATGAATTCGATTCAACTTAGGGCTTAGCACCCGTTTGATATTGAGTTCTAAACAAAATTGGGTGAATTTTGTTTAAATTATAAAAAAAAATCAAAATAATATTAATTTTACTTTAAAAAATCTTGAAATAAAATTATTTTGAGTTTATCTATATATATTAATTTAAGTTAAGTTTTTTAATCTAATACAAGCTTTAAATCAATTTATAAATCAAGCTGATATCAGTACTTGCTATTAAACAATTAACTACGAGTCATCATCAAGTCAATTCTCAAAAAGCTTGTTACTCAATTATGATCTTATATATACATTAAATAAGGGTGATCATGAACATGGAATTACTCCACTACTCTCACCCTATCTAGAGCATTATATTAACATTAATTGCAGGGGAAAAGGCATAGTAACTACTTTTCCTTGAAAAAACCGATGATAATAATTATTATTATTATTAATGTGGTTGTTGGAGTAAATTTGTGTATATCTTAATTAATTTTATAGATTTTAAAGTTAATAACCATATAAATTTTTAATGATCATCATATTAGCAACAACAAGGCTTGAACCTGAAATTACAGAAAAAATAAACTTCTTAATTTCAAGCTTTTACTACTAAACTACCTACTAGATGATTGATAATGATAATGATATCTTGATATTGCTGAAACCAAAAAAAAATTAAGAAGAAAAATATATTTATTAGGTAACGTTGACGTGGTGCCTAGCATGGGCAATCTCACTATAAAAATTTTATATCATATCTTTTGCAGGTGGAGAAGGGGAATTTTCTAAAATATATTCTCTTTTAGACCCATCTTTTCCAGAGTTCAAGATGTAATTATCTAATTATTAATCAAATCCATGCTTTAAAAAATTAAGCAATTTAATCCCTAATTTATGAGGCATCTTTATAACAAAGAAGGAATTCAAATCTCAATTATAATTATAGATATGTATCACCATTAAATGTATGTTTATGTATATAAAATACATGCTTTTGACAGGGTTAGATCGAGGGGTGAGTTAAGTCGTTAATTGAAATTATAGGGATGGATTTGAAAAGAATAAAAGATTAGGGATTGAGTTGGCTAAATATGTAAAGTAGAGGTCCCGTGATGTGCTTATTCATTCAACAGTCAAGATAATTTCACGTGAATCATGGTCATATCCACTTTAATTATTTGAAATGGGCATTTGCTTCAAATTGCAAATGGAACATGGGGAGAGGTCAATTCTTAACCACCACGTACAAATGTTAAAGAGTATGGATTTAAAAAAAACACTAATTGCTTGAAGCCACAAATATTTAAGATTGACAGCAACAATAGGATGAGTTGCTTCTAGCTAGTACTTCGAAGCACTAACTAGTTGAAATGTGCAAGAAAAGATAGAAAACATAATTACTCAACGATCAATTGATCTTAATTTGATCTACGTAATTATTATAAAAGTTAAATATCATGGGAAAATTATTGTATATTAAAAGATTTTTTTTACTGTGAATTACGATAATAGTTTTATTTTTTATTTTTTATGATATTATTTCTAGTTTTTTTTCCCTAACAAATGAATGATGTCCGCTTCATTAAAAAGACGTGTGTGATGTTTCGTCACATGTTATGTTTCTCTTCAACATGGTATAACACGTATATAATATGAATGATTAAGACTTGTTGATGGAAAATAAATAGCCTAATCAAAAAGATAAATTTAAAAGATAAATTTAGAAGTTCTCAAGCTTCAATTATATCCGTTGAAAAAATTAATCATATTTATTTTATTATTTTTTTATAAAATAATACGTGAAGTTATTTATATAGGAGTTTAAACTGACTCTTTTTAATAAAATAAATTTAAATCAAATAAAATTATGACTTCTAATTATGAAAAATCAAACTAAAACTCTATAACTTTACTATAAAATTCTAATTTAACTAGGAACATGAAAATGTAATTCAAGTAGAGCTTGCACTTGATAATCATAGTCGATCAATCATGGTGAATTCTAGTTGATGAATATTGATTGTGATTGATTGATCCTAATTAATTATGATTGATGGTCGGGAGTTCAAGAAGAAATCTTGACATGGTCAAATATTGTTTCTTGCCTTTGCATTCTCTACCTAGTTCATAACTTGATAAGTTGTCTGCACGGGTCGGGCTAAAATTTCCTTGGCACAAAAAAAGATATGCTCAATGACAGTGGTTTTGAAAAAAAAAATAAAAAATTAGAACTCAGTTCATTGATTTTAATAATGGGTTCAATAATTTTTGTTAATTTAATAATATAATTATAAAAACAACTACAAAGGCTAATAAATAAAATTAAAGCTTACCAACTTTATAAAAAAATACCCTCTAAATATTCTTAAAAAATCTCAATATTTGATAACAAAACAAAAAATAAATGAAAATATGATAACCTCATAAAAAAAACGATCAATATTTATCAGCAAGTCAAACATTGAAGGATGAATTAAAAAAAAACAAAAACAAAACTTGACTCAAGTCAACATGTAAAATTCACTACCCGGTTGTGAGGTTAGGATAACCTTGTACAAAAAAAAATTTGAATAAAACAATGAAAGCCAACTCACAATCAAACTAAATAATGAAAAGTAAAAATAAAAAAATATTTGATTAAAAATATTTAAAAATACCTGAGTCAACTCAATTAACTTGTGACATGTAATATGAGAACGAAATAAC
>Ga0325410_1005246_pt1 | contig 14349 bp, 13 predicted proteins | sample PopdelMetagenome_16_FD_206182 | JGI IMG/M metagenome (GOLD analysis project Ga0325410, IMG submission 206182) | Populus deltoides microbial communities from Bellville, Georgia, United States - Xylem-PdIQD-R3 | ecosystem: Host-associated > Plants > Phyllosphere > Stem > Wood/Secondary xylem... | reverse complement strand
TTTAACTGGTTTGAAATTATTATGTCTCGCATCATCTTATATATGAACTCTCACAAATATAATTTTAACATCTACCTGGTCTTAAACAGTGTGAGAGTGAGCAATGAGCTAGGAGCAGGACATCCAAAATCAGCATCATTTTCTGTCCTTGTGGTGACTTCATGCTCATTTATAATTTCAGTAATCGCAGCCATTATTGTGATGATGTTCCGAGACTCTATTAGCTATATCTTCACTGAAGGTGAAGTTGTTGCTAAAGCTGCCTCTGACCTCTCTCCATTCCTTGCTGTTACAATCATACTAAATGGTGTTCAGCCTGTTCTATCTGGTAAGTTCCAAACGCGGCAGGCTCTGACCTCAATCATTGTACAAACGTAGAAACTCACTACTCTTTTTCTCAGTCATTGTACTGGAATTAAAACCTTTGCTGTTGCCTCCTGTCATTGCAACAAATGTGTCTCTCAGGAAAAAAAAAAATCTTAATTTTATGTCTTCATAAGACGAGTAATTGTATGATTCCGAAACCAAGGGAGGTAGCATTGGAATGGTGACAAAATCGAGGAAAGAAGAAGGGAAACATCAATGGTTGTCATTACAGCAAAGCTTAAGTACTGTTCTGTCGAAGATGGAACTTCACGTGGTCTTCATTATGATATGTAGTGCATATGTTCTCAAATCTAACTGTTTCCTTAAATGTTTTGTGTGCTGAAGGGGTGGCTGTTGGATGTGGATGGCAAGCATTTGTTGCATATGTTAACGTAGGATGCTACTACCTTATTGGTGTTCCACTAGGGGTGCTTCTTGGTTTTACATTTGACCTTGGTGTCAAGGTAATAATTTTTTTTTATTAAAACCTCTCAATTAAATTTAGTTAAGAGCATCGATCAGATTAAATAGTCTGTTAAAGATTTATTTATTTATTTTTTATCATGAATGGTTGTGATATAGTTATTGTCTTCTTCTACAGGGTATATGGTCAGGCATGTTGGGGGGCACAGTTTTGCAAACTTTGATTTTGCTGTGGGTCACTTGGAGAACAGACTGGAATACAGAGGTATGCTGTTTAATTACAGAAAAAAACTAAAATGCATGGGGTTTTTAGTGTAGCTCCTCCCTCGCTAGTTTGAACCAGGACAGACATAGAACATGGTGTGTTATTTTTCTCAAAAACTTTTTTTTTTATAGGTCTAAATTAATGCCCGATTTAAATTAATTTCTTGAGAAAAGGCAAGTTTTAAAGGCGGCATGAAAAGTTAGTTTTAGATCTCCTACTTTTTAATTGATAAATTTTTGGTAATACTTTCAATTTTTAAAAATTCTATTTTCATACCAAATTTTATTTTTATTATTTTTAATTTAAAAATTAAAAGAAAAAATTGTTGGATTTCGATTGAAGAAAAAAAAAAATGTTAATTGACACCATCATGAATAGATGAATCTTTATGTCAACAACTTTCTTTTAATGAAGAGAGTTACAATGGGGTATTTTTTTGGCATTTCCATCATCTAAGATGATATATCCAAGCAAAAGAAGTTGTTGATTTTGGATTTTTAGATAATTTTAGGGTTATTTGCTTCTTTTTAAAATAATAAAAAAATAAATACTGTTTGATCTTTTAATCATATTCTTTCATGAAATTTTATAACATTATTTAATTTACTTTTAATAATATTATTCAACGTTTTTTTTTCAAGCCCTCCACAAATGGTTTTTACTCACGATATAAAATAAATTTGACTAAAAAAATATTCCTTGTTGCTGTAAAAAATATGCTGATAATAGCTATTTCTTTGTTTTTTTTTTTTTTTTTTTTAAAAAAATCTAAACTGCTGCTAAACACTGTCATACTTACTAGCATGTTAGGTAGGGTAATTCAGCCTTTTGGGTCACTAAGGGCCTACAATTTTTTCTGCTTTTCTCTTCTATACCTTACCCTTAACTTCAGTTGAAAAGCTTTTTTTTTTTTTTTCTATAATTGAATTATGAAAACAGAAACACATAATTTGATGTTATGTAACTTTCAGGTGGAGGTTGCGAAAAACCGGCTGAGTTCATGGGATGACGAAAGGCAGCCTCTTCTACAGAATTGAATGGATTTTGGGAAGTCTGAGCTTGTGATTTTTAGACTTTGGACGCATTAACGCATGAATAGTCTTGCCTCAATTATATGTTAATGAGTTTCAAGCTATAATTTTAAGCACTCTTGGACCCTATCAATGTCACTCTTATTTTTTCTTTTGTTATATTGCATTTTGGTTAGTTTCATGTTTGTTATATTGTATTGTTTTATATTGTGAGTTGAAATTAGTATTATAAATTTTTTTATTAATTTTTCACTGTGTTTTTAAAACCTTGTATATTCGTCATAACTCAATTTTTAATTTCCTGTTTTTTATATATATTTTGAAAAAATAGAAAAAAAATCCAAAAAATATCTTTCCAATAATCTTAGTTAATATTAATCATTTTTTTAATTTTCTTTGTTATTATTTAATTCTTGTGTGTTAAAAAAATCTTGAAAATCATAAAATATACAAAAAAATAATAAAATACAAACAAATGTAAAAATAACTAAAAAAATAGTTGGGGTTGAGATTGGACCAATAATTAATTATCACAAACAAAAATAAAGTTTGAGAATTTTTGAGCCATGATCAAGGTTTCAATCAAAAAACTAGAAAAAAAAGGGTTCAATTTGATTTAATTTTGCTAAGAGCGAAGGAGATTTGAAGTTAAAGGATTATTTTGAAATAAATTGAAAAGTGAAAAGTTGATTAAGGGTTTAATTAAAAAAAAATGAAATTAAAAGTCAATTTGGCTTAAAAAAATGAAAGATTGAAGAATCAAAGACCGATATGAGAGGGCACATTGTAATTCAATAAAAGGAAAAATTGAAAGAAATTAAGAGAAAAAGTTGAAAATTGACTGAAAATAAGAGAATTGGAAGCCTAGAAACCAAAACACAAGGTGTTAAAATATAGGGACAAAGATTAAGTTTGGCATGATTTGAAATTGGAAAACCTTATTTCAATTAAGGTAAAAAATTGATATTGTTTCACATTAAGTGAAATGATCGATGTGTTTTGATCAAAAGCGGGAAGAATAGAGGATGAAGATTGGAATGAAACATCACTCCATGAAAAATCTCCATCTCGAGACCTCTATTCAAATCTCTAAATCTTTATACAACATCTCATTAAACAATACTTTAACACTAAAAAATCAAATGAGGGAAGAATAGAGGATGAAGATTGGAATGAAACATCACTCCATGAAAAATCTCCATTACGAGATCTCTATTAAAATCTCTAAATCTTTATACAACATCTCCTTAAACAATACTTTAACACTAGTTCGTGATCACAAAGCATTATTTTTTTTTAGATAATAATATTATCTACTGAAAGAAGCAAATCAATAAGATATGATCTTCATTACCAATTAAAACTAATAAGTATTTTCTTCATTCATTTTTGTTTGTTAAAATCTTCTAAACATGTTTGTTGAAAAGACATAAAACTTATTTTTTTTACCTCTTGTTTTTCTAAACATTTTCAAAATACTTATGATCATTATTAATTAGACTTAATAGAATTTGATAAATCCTTTATTTTGTCCTTAAGATGGAGAATTCGATCGAATCATTTTTCATGACCAAAGATTCAGTTTTATAATCAATACAATCACTTTTCATGTTTTTTTTTTCTTATCAATGAATAAATATCTTCACTTATATGACTTAGATGTCTTGTATTTCTTGAAAAGTGATTCGATTTATAGGATTTGGTTTGATACTTATGAGAGCGGTTATATTTATCGCACGTGTGCGGTGTCGCGATGAATGAGTCCACTCTTGGTATCTGGAAATCGGGAAATGAGGGAGACAAGGATTTCTTGTATTATTAGTGGGAAGAAGGAATGAGAATTGCCACCTAATATTTTGATCACTAGAAACCCTAACTGGTTTCAGAGATCGGGCACGGGGACTAGTTCTGTAAAGTGAAGATATTAGCACTTTAAATACGCCATACCTAAGATAAGTTGCTTTGTTTAATTGTCTGATATATGCTAAGGTATTGTCATGTTTTCTAATTGTTGGTTTGTCTAAGGTTTAAGAAAAGTTTTTCTTGGTAAGGTGATCCTTATTTTATTGGGTAAAACCTAACTATTCTAATGTCAACAAAAAGAATAAGTACCTCTTATTTAATATTAGAAATACATTTTACGTATAAGTTCATAATCCTAGATATTAAAAGAAAACAAAATAAGTTTTTTTGGTATTTTTGAAATATTAGCCTAGTTCTCATGGCTTTAATAAACTAGTTATTAAAGCCAAAAACTCATGTTAATACAATTTTTTTTTAAAATTTTTTTTGTTCTATGAAAATACGATATGATTTTTATACCTTGAGAGACTTGGCTATATGCATGAAAACAAGATATTTTTTGTTGTTTTTTCATATAATTTGTTTTGCAACATTTAAGAGAAAATTGAGTATTTTAATACTAGATTTGTATCATTACAATATAAAAATACAAACCAATATTAAGCAAAATTGCTAGAAAAATACATAGGAAAATAACAAATTTTTTAAAAGGATTTTTGGATTTTTTTGGTTTTTTTTGTTTAATATATAATATAATATATTATTATATTATAATAAAACACATTGGGCTGAGCCAAACCCAATCATGGGGGCTGAGCCCACCTTGCTTGGGCTGAGTTCGACTCAAAAGGAATTGGGCCGACCTTAACCCAAAAGAGGGTTAGGCCGATGCCAACCAATAAACATTCTTTCACTTTTTTTATATATTGGGACAGATCTGACCCGACTATTTTGGTCTGGGCCTGCGCTGTTCGGCCTAGAAAACAGTGGAGAAAACTCTCCACTATTCACGTAAACAGTGGAGAGTGAATTAATTTACTCTTCACTCTTCACTTACAGAACAGTGAAGGAGAGAACAGTCACGAAGAAGAAGAGGAGGAAGAAGAGAAGTAGGAAGCTGACCTGCAGTGGCTCACGGCTGCGTTCACTGGCGGTGGCGGCAAGGAAAGCATGTGGTGGTTCGCGATGGTTTCTCCCTTTTTTTTTCTTCTGCTTCTTTTTGTTTCTCGTTTTAGTTTGTGTGTCTCTCTTTTTTTTTATGTTTCCTTTCTTCTCTATTTTTTCTCTTTTCCACCTCTGTTGTTTTTCTTTTCCTCTTCTTTGTTTTCCCCTGTTATTTCTTTCTTTTTTTCGCTTCTGTTTCTCTCTTCTTTCCTTTTTTTTTTCTCTCTGATTTTCTTCATCTTTTTCTCTGCTTTTTAACTTTTAAATCCCCCTTTTCTCTTTGTTTTTTTTTCCATTGTCTCATTTTTTTCTTCTCTCAAAATCCTCTAAAATGTCATCTCTCTCTCCCCTCTCATTTGTTTCTCTTGCCCCCTGGTATTTATAAGGGGGAGAGAGAGCTACTACCCCTGTCCAGTCATGACACATGGATAGGGTGGTTGGGGTAGCCTCTGTGTAGTCGCCCACAGTGCATGACTCTCATGGTTTTTCCATCATAGGGGTAGGCCATGAAGGGGTATGGGTTGTGTTGAGTTTTTGGGCAAGTGGGAGGGAGAGAGAGAGAGACAAACAAACACTTCAAAGGAGGGGAAGGAAAACCTTCTTCCCCTGCCTTTGCGCATTAGTGGAAGAATATGGCGTGCAATGCCATTTAAAACAACACCGTTTTGTCAGTTTTTTTTTTTTATGAACAATGCATGAAACGACGTCGTTTTGTACAAAACATGACTTTTCATTTAAAAGGAAAATGGTGCCAAAAAATCTAATTTTTAAAGTAGTCCTTAATTTTTTATTTGTTTAATCAAGTCCTCAATTGCAATTTTGATTTTAAGAATAAATTCAATTGCATCCCTGCCAAATTCAAATGTTAGCCCTAAAGTTAGCAGTTTTTTTTATTTTAGTCCTTGGTCTCAGATTTATATAATTTAACCCCTAATTGACCATCAAGCTTTTAAATTTCTTTAATTTAACCCCTAATTCTTATCAATTGGGTCCCAGAGTTTGGCGCCTTTTATAAAATGGTCATTAACTGTGAATTTCTTCAATTTAACCCTTAATTGACCCCAAAACTTTGATTTTCTTACAATTGTGCCCCTGATTTCAACTAATTCACTTGGTAAAAATTAAATTTGGTTTCTTATAATTTCAATCTTCTCAATCAAGCTCAAATTAGGATCCCAAACTTAATGTTTTACCAATTAAACCCCTAATAAAATTAATTTGATCTATTTAAAGGATAATTAAGTCCTTGCACTTGATTAAATCCTTCAATTGGACTCAAATTAATTCTCAAATATAATTAAACTTTAATTTGGCCTATGATTAAATCAAATTGACATATTAAAAATTTAATTATGCCATTGGACTTAATTTCTATTCAGATTCGTCCAATAATCATTTAATTTGACCTTGAATCTGCATTGTTTCTTCAATCTTGGGTATAATAGGGTATAATTAGGCTTCAAATCTCATCCAAAATTGCAGTTTGATTTTCTCATATGTTTGAGATCTTCCTTGGTCTGCTTTCTCTACGTTGTTAGTTTTTATTTTATTTTTTGATTTTTGAATTTGGTGAATTATTCCTTGATCTGCTTTCATATGTTTTAGATCATTTTTTTTTTGTTATGATGTATATAGAAAGAATCTGGTTACAAAATGGTTATAATATTAGGGAGGAAACTATAACTTAATTTACCTCTATAATTTAATGAAATTAATTAATTTCACTTTATGGTTTCAAGTATTATATATTTTTGATCCTTTGTGTTTTTAAATTTTTTTACAAGTTCTTCTGTCAAGTTTATATATAGTAATTGCCTTTATTCTTTTTGAGAAAAAGAAGACAATTTTTGAGAAATAAAAAGAAAAGAAAAAAAGCAAAAGGAAGTAGATGAGTTGGAAACTTTTCATTAGAAAATGTAAGAGAATAATATAAATCATATCTTAGAACCTCACCTAACAACTTAAGCTATTGGGTTGAGATGATTCTTTGACATGATATCAGAGTCCTAATAACAAAGTAGTCATGAGTTTAAATTTCACCATCCCCATTTATTTGATAAAAATTAAGCACGAGGTAGCGGGAGTTTATGCAAGTTTCAGGCTCAAATGGCTTTCACTTGAGGGGATGTGTTAGAGAATAATATAAATCATATCTTGAAACCTCACCTAATAGTTTAGTCTATTGGGTTGAGATGATTCTTTAACAGAAAAGAAGAAAATCCGTTACACTGTATTTTGATTCAAGACCCTAAAAAACATTACAATATATTAATCAACATGCAATCATACCTATTATCATAACCCATTTTTGGGTTATTCCCAAAATTATTTCATTTCTTCTAAAAAAAGAAGAAGCAGGACATGGTGTCATTTTAAACGTTACTGTGCATGTTCTTCTTCCCTGCGCATGCAGAGTCAGGGAAAAAAAAGAGTTTAAATCTCCTTTTCCCGCTCAACTTCTCTTTCTCCCCACTTGCCCAAGAAACCCGGCACTACCCATACCCACATATACCCTGCCACCAGGATGAAAAAATAGGACACCCATGCCTCAACCACCATCCCCTGCAAACCTCTCCCATCGCCCACCTTACCCTGCGCCATGGCAGGGGTAAGATGACCCTCTCCTCCTCTGCTTATAAATACCAGATAAGGAACCACAGTAAAAATAGGGGGCAATTTTTAGGCAGAGAGAAAGATAAGAAGAGGGAGGAGAAATGTTTTGGAGCAAAGAGGGAAGCAAGCTGCAGAAACGGGGGAGAAAAAGAAAAAAATGGAAACAGAGAGGGGAGCTAAAAAAAAACAGACACGGGGAAACAAAGATAAGAAACCAGATGAAACAAAGAAGAAAGAGGAAAAGCAAAAGAAAGGAGAGGAAGACCACCGCAACAAACATCGTTGCTCCGCCATCGTCATCACCACCAGCTGCCATCTTCCTCCCACTGCTGCAACACTATGAAGAAGAAGGAAAACAACATCACTGGTTGCCACAACTACCGTGCCGCGACTCCGCCATTGCTATTCCTCCCCATTGCCACCACAACCACTCCACCTTGAGCCACTGTAAAAAAAAAAAAAAAGAGAGGAAGAAGAGACAGAGAAGCAGGAGATAGAAACGGGGAGAAGAAGAAACATGAAAAAATCACAGAATAAAGAAAGGGCAGAAACGCTGTCTGGAATCGCCATACACTGCGAGCACACCGCCTGACCGCCGTCGTTAGCCTCTGCCACCACCACCAACAGCACTACCAACGCCACTGTTAGGTAAGCTTCCCCCTCCCTTCTGCCTCCGTCTGTTTCTCCTTCTTCAGCATTATCTCCACTGTTACGTAGCATGTGAACAGTGGAGAGTGCCCCACTACCCAAAATGAGTGAGTCGGGTCCGGCCCGGTCAAAAAAAATTCATAAAAACATTTTCAGAAAAATTTATGATTTCCTCGCGTATTTTTCTACTAAATTTTGCTTAATATTGGTTTATTTTTTTATATCGTAAAAATACAAATTCGGTATTAAAATACCCAGTTTTCATCAAAACATAAAAAAAAACAAACATGTTTTTGTTTTCGTGCAGACAACCAAGTCTCTCAAAGCAAAAAAAAAAAAAAAATCATATTGTATTTTCATACAACAAAAAACTTCAAAAAATATGTTTTAGCATGCATTTTTGCTTTAATAACTAGTTTATTAAAGTCAAGAGAACATTGACCAAAATTTTAAAAACAACAAAAATTTTATTTTGTTTGTCTTTTAGTATCTAGGGTACGACATTACACGTAATATGTATTCCGGATATTAAATTCTTTTTTCTTCGGACGTTAGAACAGTTAGGTTTTACCTCATTAGTATAAGAACCTCCTTATTGAGGAAGACTTTTCTTGAATTTTAGACAGACAGGACCAACAATTAGAAAATACGAACAAACCTTATATTTTGATTAGACAAATAAAACAATGCAACTTACCTTAGGTAGGACATATTTGAGGTGCCAATACCTTCCTTTTACGCAACCAGTTTTCGTACCCGATCTCTAAGACCAGTTAGAGTACCTTGTCTCCTCACATTTGCTAGATATATACACATATACTTATAAGTGAGGGTAGACGATCGCCGCGACGCCACACACGTGCGACACTTATAATAAAAAAAATTGTTTTATTTTACCAAGACTTATTTATGTGTTATTATATAGTCCTCAAATTTTCACATCACATTTGAGCAAGATTCCGAATTATTATATTTAATAAAAATCATCATGAATTTGTTAGATGATATTCCTCCACACATACACACTTCTTTTTTCTAGTGGTCATCCTACATCCACCAGCACACTCCACTCTCATTTTAAGCTAAACCTTCAGTATATATACTAAGCCACCCATACAAAATCCTATAACAAAGAGTGTGAAACACAAATCATGTCCTCCAACAGTATTGAAAACACAATAGATGACTCCAGTTCTGGAAATGATGAGATTCATCAACCCATGTTGCTAGACAAGCAACCATCCCAGGAGCCAGTAATCAGTTCTGAACTTGAAGATGTACTATCAGATACAAGTTTGCCATACTTTAAGCGACTCCAAAGAGCCACCTTCATTGAGTTAAAGACACTCTTCCAGCTAGCAGGACCAGCAGTTGTGGTTTACTTGCTCAACAACGTGATTTCCATGTCAACCCAAATCTTATGTGGTCATCTTGGCAATCTTGAGCTTGCTGCTTCCTCACTTGGCAACAATGGAATCCAAGTTTTTGCCTATGGCCTTATGGTAACTAAACAATCTCAAGAAAGAAAAAAACTCTAATGAATAATTGTCCTTGGTTTGGTGTTTGTCTTTTTCTTTCTTTCCTCATAAAACCTTGAGTTCGATGATCTGATAATTAATAACGGCATGCAGTTAGGGATGGGAAGTGCGGTGGAGACACTATGTGGCCAAGCATATGGGGCACACAAGTATGAAATGTTGGGGATATATCTTCAGAGATCAACAGTACTCCTTATGGCAACTGGGATTCCACTTATGATGATATACATATTTTCTAAGTCTCTCTTGATCTTACTAGGTGAATCAGACACCATTGCATCAGCAGGTGCAATATTTGTGTATGGCCTTATTCCACAGATATTTGCTTATGCTGCCAATTTTCCCATACAAAAGTTCTTACAAGCTCAAAGCATAATTTTCCCTAGCGCATACATATCAGTTGGTGTCCTTGTGGTGCACCTTATACTGAGTTGGATTGCAATATATAAATTGGGATGGGGGTTGCTTGGTGCCTCATTGGTTTTGAGCTTGTCATGGTGGCTTTTAGTGGGGGCACAGTTAGTTTACATTCTAGCAAGCCGAAATTTCAAGCACACATGGAAGGGATTTAGTTTACAGGCCTTTTCTGGCTTATGGGAATTCTTCAAGTTATCGATCGCATCAGCTGTTATGCTATGCCTTGAGACTTGGTACTACCAGATTCTTGTTTTGATTGCTGGTCTACTCAAAGATGCTGAAATTGCCTTGGACTCTCTGACAGTTTGGTAAGAAAGGAAGCTCTACTACCTTAATAACTGTCGGTTTGTGAGTGAGTTTGAGGAGACGTTTAGGATTGCTCTTTTTTTTTTTAAAAAAAAAAAAATTTCGACATAACAAATTCAACATTCTTTTTAAAATTATTTTTTGTTTTACGAAAGTTTTTTTTAATAGTTTTTATGTGTTGATATATAAAATAAAAATAACAATTTTAAAAAATTATTATAATATATTTTTAATTAAAAAACATTATGTTATCTAACCCACCAAGCATACAATACCATATATCTCCGGAGATATCTTCATTATCGTATCTATGTCAAAGTCGAAGCTCTGCAAATAGGGTTATATCACACAGAGTAGTCAACGACAGAGGCAGAACACCTCTACATAAACTTAAGATTTTTGACGAGGTGTACCAGTTGTCTACCACTTGGTCGATCGTATGACAATGGCTACCACGATCGACGATTAATAAGTTTTTGTCTCGAGGCTCTTGGGTCGATTCCAAGTGGCCAAGTAATTTTATAACTCACAGATCTTGTCGCGCATGCCTAATTTCTCTATGTAGAAGAAAAGTTCACCATGCACGCTTGAGCTACCATTCTATACAGGGACGGCTCTGCACTATCATGTTTAATTCGAGGGCCGGATCATAGTACTTATTCAAAATAAGTAGGTTGCATTATTAGATAGCACATGAACTTTAAGCACTTTGCATAAAATCATTGTATAGTTGATTGATTGACACGGAAGTATGAAATTAATGATCATATTTTGCTAGAGAAAGTTTTTAAATATATAAATGTTTATCCATAAAAAAAAAACATTCATTTGTTAATTAAAGCAAACTATGTAACATATAATTGTGCTCCCAATATTAATTAATTTGTTAGTGTAGAAATTTTTCTATCAACTTTAGCTAAAAAATTTAGAAGGAAAATCATAAAATCTAGCCTGATTATGTATCAAATTCCTTGATTAAGTCACTTTTTATGTGTGCACGATTCACAATATTTTGAGTATTTGCTTTATTTGAACGCAGCATGACAATATCAGGATGGGTGTTCATGATCTCAGTTGGTTTCAACGCAGCAGCAAGGTTAGCTTTACTTGTATAATTACTAGCTACTAGCAAAATGATCAATGAGGTTTTGTTTTTTTTTTTTTTTTAAAAAAAATCATTCGGACGAAGAATTTAGTATTGATTGACATACAAGTTGACATAGAAGAAAATAATTTGTAGCTAGGAGAATTGTTTTTCACAAACATTAAATTTAGTTAATTGTTATATGCAGTGTAAGAGTAAGCAACGAATTAGGAGCTGGACATCCCAAATCAGCATCATTTGCTGTAGTGGCTGTAACTTTAAGCTCCTTCATTATAGCTCTGGCCCTAGCTATTGTTCTGCTCTTACTTCGCCATGTGATCAGCTACGCCTTCACTGGTGGTTCCACAGTTGCCGATGCTGTCGCAGAACTCTCTCCTTTCTTGGCCATCTCTATTCTACTAAATGGAGTCCAGCCTGTTTTATCTGGTAAGATGTTCGTAATCAGTAACCTAAGTAGTAGTATCTGCTTTCTATGACCTTGGTTTTAAATTATGCAGGGGACAATCCCATAAAAGTAAGCATAATGGTTTTGTTCTTATAACATAAGGCTCCCTTTTCTCTCTGTGTGTTTTTTGCTGCTGCGAAAGAGTTATAACTTATAATTTTTTTAATCTATATTTTAATAGAAAGCTTTAATTAGGATCCTTATAGTATATTAATTAATTAAATATTTTTAAAATTATCAACACAGTTTCAATTAGAAGCATAGTTATTAAATCCAGTCCGGGGGTTGACTTGGCCAAGAGATCGGGTCCTGGGTTTCATGGTTCAACCCGGTTCAACTCAGGTCAACCCAGAAAAATTAAAAGCAACTTATAAAAGCAATTAACCTCCTCCATATGTTATTATATATGGGCGATCCTTCTCTGATAAGGATTTATCTTCTTTCTCCGAAGATGTAGCAATCAATTCTTACAATCACAATCACATGCCAGTAGTTATACATTTCTTTCTTCCATTTGAGTATTATTCTTCCTAAAATTGAATTTATTTTGAGTTCTTATATAAAGGTGTAGCTGTTGGATGTGGATGGCAAGCATTTGTTGCATACGTCAATGTTGGATGCTACTATTTTATTGGTATCCCATTGGGATGTGTTATTGGCTTCAAGTTCGACTTCGGTGTTAAGGTACATTGAACCATACCTCATGTGATGGCCTGAAAGTAGAGAAATCGAATCAAGATTGAATTAGCAAAATAATGTTTAATAGGAAAACAATTCGATTTGCTTATAGAGAATATATATGGTATGTGTATATATATTGATATATAACAGGGAATATGGTCTGGGATGATAGGAGGCACACTTATTCAAACTATCATATTATTATGGGTTACCTTTCGTACGGACTGGAATAAAGAGGTAAATTTAATATTTTTTATTTTATTTTTTAATATATACAACTTTTTCCTTTTTCTTTTTTTTTTTGGGGATAAGTGGGACATTTCTTTGATAACGAATCACCTATCAAGCAAACTCACATACATACAAAAAGTGTAAAAAAAAAAAAAAAGGAATAGAAAACTAGTAAAAATTGAATGATACAATTTATCAATGATTAGGGGATGAGTCTTTTCATATGCATCATTTTATATCTATCAAAATGATCATTTTAAAGTTATTTAAAAATATATTAAATTAACAATTTTTTCGTTAAAATCCTTATATAAAAATTATCTTGATGCTTATTTGATGTTTTTGATGTGAGAATATTAAAAACATCTAAAAAATCTTCAACTCGATGCTTTTCAATAATAATATATAATGATATATGCTATCTACCAATTTTATAGATTTCTGTCCGTATGATCATTGGGCTGGTAGATAGATAATTTTATAGAACTGTTTTGGAATGTCATGTGAATGTTGAATTTGGGATTGTTGATCAGGTTGAGAAAGCAACAAATCGGTTGAATACATGGGACAACATCAAGCAGCCTCTTTTGAAGGATTAAATCAATCTGTCGTCTCATTAGCTAAAAACTGTTTTATATGGGGACATGAGCATTCGGCAATTCTACGAGTTGAAGATTCCTGATCACAATGATGCCTCCATTGTGACAAGGAGTTAATGTCATTTCTTCTGCTATTTTTGTGTAATAGCAACATCTCGAACAATAATATCAGCAGCTGTTGCCATTTATTTTCTTATCTCCCAAATCAAATAAAAAGTGAAATGTGATTTTTTTTGTTTTTGTTTTTGTTTTTGGTTTTACGATGAAGAGTGATGTATAGCTTGAAGTTTGAACGGCGATGTCTAATGAGGGAGCACACCTCAATATTTCCTTGTTCTAATACACTTTCAAGAATAAAAAACGGAGTCCCTGTTTTGTTTTAATTATGTGCTTCGTTAAGCTACAGTTCATTAGTCTTTAATAACGCATAGAATTAATATAATTTGTGAATAATATATGAGGAAGTTATGTTACTTATTTTTTTGTATGCTTGTTTTTTATGCGTAGATCTTAAAAAAAGTCTCCAACCTGTACATAGAACTTCACCTCATTTCTAGCCTCAGTTAGATCCCCACCATATTTTTAGATTCGCAGTCCTTTTGTTAATTTAAATTAACATAATGGATAAGTAATCATGTAAAAACCAAAATTCATTTGATTTCTCTTTCTATCATTAAAAACCAAAACAAATTTACTAAAAACTATCACATCATG
>Ga0325410_1005243_pt1 | contig 14353 bp, 7 predicted proteins | sample PopdelMetagenome_16_FD_206182 | JGI IMG/M metagenome (GOLD analysis project Ga0325410, IMG submission 206182) | Populus deltoides microbial communities from Bellville, Georgia, United States - Xylem-PdIQD-R3 | ecosystem: Host-associated > Plants > Phyllosphere > Stem > Wood/Secondary xylem... | reverse complement strand
GTATAGATTTCATAAGACTATTTCCTCCATCATTTGATTTTTTGTACATATTAGTCACAATAAATTATGTTTCAAAATGAATAGAGGCAATCTTAAGTCAAAACAATGATCAAATTTTTGAAAGACAATATTTTTAGTCAATTTGAAATCCCTTGAGCAATGATAAGTGATGGTGGAACATATTTTTGCAACAAGTCATTTGAATCTTTAATGAAAAAATATGGAACCACACACAAAGTTGTCACCCTTTATCGCCCTCAAATAAGTAGACAAGTAGAACTTGCTAATAGAAATATCAAATAAATCTTGTAAAAAATAGTGAACCCCTAATAAGAAAGAATGATATTTAAGAATTAATGATGTAATTTAGGCTTATCAAACTACTTTTTAAACATCATTAGGTATGTAACCTTATATGCTAGTTTATAGGGAACCTTGTTACTTGCATGTGGAACTTGAACATAAAGTTTATTGGGCTATTTAAACTTTCAATTCAAAACTTAATGATGCTAGCCAATTGCATAAGTTATAAATAAATGAATTTGAGGAAATAACAAATGATGTATATCGCGGCGTGCATGGCGGGTCTGCCTCCTAAGTGTGTTGGAAAGGGGTTTTGAGTTTAATCATAAAATTATGATTTCGAAGTTTAAGAGTCGCCACCTAGTATTTTGGTTATTGGAAAACCTAATGGTTTGCGAGAGTTTGGGTAAGGGATTGGTTGTGCAAGGAAAAAAACACATCACCTCTAGTGCACGCTATCTAAGATAAGCTGCATTGTTGTTTGATTGTTATTCTATGTCGTGTTCCTATCTGTTGATCTTGTCTAAGGTTCAAGGAAGATATCTCTTTGTGAGGAAGTCTTTACCTTATTGGGTTAAATACTAATCATTCTACTTATTTATTTATTGGATATAACTAAGTCCTGGCATTTTGAACGACAAACTAATTATAATGAGATTTTTTATATTTTGGTCAAGCTTGTCACGGGGTTGCACCGCGATGTCATTTGGTGATGATGGAGGCTCTTGTTGTGCCTCCTGAGAAGGTGTTGTGTTGTGTTGGGAAAAGAAAAGGTTTTGGGTTTAATCATAAAATTATGATTAATGTTCAAGAGTCGCCACCTAATATTATAGTTACTAGGAACCTATGGTCTACGAGAGTATTGGTAAGGGATTGGTTATGCAAGGAACAGATGTTTCACCCCCAGTACACTCTACCTAAGGTAAGCTGCATTGTTGTGTGATTGTTATTCTGTGTCGGGTATCTATTCGTTGATCTTTTCTAAGGTTTAAGGTAGATCTCCCTTCATGAGAGAGTTTCTATCTTATTAGGTTAAATCCTAATGACTCTAAAGTTAAAATTTAGCCTCATATTTATTTTGCACTTTGTATCTTTAATATCCGAGAATGTACTTTATCGTGTAATTTTACACCCCAAAGATATTAAAGTCTACATATGGACCTTAAAAAAAAGATTGAAAAGAGGTTTTTGACATTTCGGTCAAACCTTAATGGATGATTATAAATTGGTTATGATATTCATTTTTTTAATTTTCAAAAACATAAGACAATATGCTTGAAAAATCTTAGGATTTTGGCCATATACATGAAAACAAAATAATTTTTTGTTTTTTTTAATTTTTTAGAAAAAATTCGGAGAAAATCGGGTATTTTAATACAGGGTCCATATCTTACAATGTAAGTATACAAACCTGATATTAAACAAAACTGGTAGAAAAACATGAAAGAAAATCATAATTTTTTTGAAAGGATTTTTGGAATTTTTTGGAATTTTTTTGTTTTTAATATATAATATTAATTAAATATTATTAAAACATGTGGGCTAAGCTTAAAGGGTGGGCCAATATCGGCACAACAGATTGTCTCTTCTTTTTTTAATTTTTAGGGTCGGCCGGACCCGACCCAGAATGTTAGGTTGGGCCAAAAACAACCCGACCCAACATCCACTGCATGAACAATGGGTAGGAATTCTAATTCATGCCTACTGTTCACGTAGTGAACAGCGTGAAGAAGAAGATGAAGGCTACTTGGCATGCAAGTGGTCTAACCAAGGAGGATGACGTGGTGCAAACGGTGGCTACGGTGGAGTTAAGCCGCTGGAGTTGTTGCTGCTCGCGTTGCAGGTGCTGCTGCTATCGTGGTCGATGCTGGGGTTGCTTATAATTTGAGTGGTTGAGGAAAGAGTCGTCGCCTCTGCTGCTACTGGTAAGGATGCAAGCCACTGGAAAAGGGTGGTTGATGTTACTACTGTTATTAAGGTTGCGGTGACAGAGAAGGAAGAAAGATGAAACAGATCTGCAAGAGAGAGAGAGAAAGAGAGAGAGAGAGAAACAGGGAGGGAGGTCGGTTTTTTGGCTGAATTCGAACCCAATTTGCTTCCTGTCTTCACAGAGAAAAAATTTCAGCTCTTGATTCTGTTGGTGAGGATCTCAACTGTTGATTCAAAGTAGACACCATGAACTGTCAGATCTGACAGATCAAGGTTGCCTGAGATGGCTACTTTAGGCCGCTGTCGGGGCTATTTTGATGATAATATGCCTGAACGGACCATACTCGGGGATAAAGGGATGTCAGGTGACTATTTTGGTTCATGTGTTGTCAATTTTGGTGGACATATTAAATGCTCCTGAAAAGTAGTCACCTGGGCAACATTCTCGGGCAAAATAGATTTAATTTTTCATCAATTAAATCCTTTAGTTTGATCCAAATTTATTCTTAAATATAATTAAACTTTTAATTTGGCCCATGATTAAATTAAATTGGCCTATTAAAAATTTAATTATGTTCTTATGTTTAATTTTTATGCAGATTCGTCTATTAATAATTTAATTTGACATTGAATCTGCATTATCTCTTCATGGGGTACAATTAGGCTCCTAATTTATTCAAAATTACAACTTGATCTTTCTCTATATTTGAAATCCTCTTAACTTGCTTTTGCCAAAATACGAGTTTTCTTGCTATTATTATTTATTTATTTTAAAAAAGGGTAAAATTTAGGAAATAACCCAAAAAAGGTTATGACAATGTATATAAGAGTTTAAAAATTCATAAAGCAAGAATAAGAGTGTTTCATGACAAGAAAATGTTAATAAAGACATTTGATGTTGGTTAGAAGGTTTTGCTTTATTATTCTTAACTCTAGTTATTTTCTGGAAAACTAAAATCAAAATGGAGCGCTCCAGTTATTATGAAATATGTGTATCCTTATAGGGCCATTGATATTGAGAATTCAAAGAATGACAATGTTCTTAAGATGATATAATATACTTTGATATTTTTTCTAGTAAAAATGAATCCATTGCTTTGAATGATCCTATTTATAAAGATTGAATTATTTTTTCTCATATTGTTTTTATGTTTATTTTTGGTGTGATTTTTACTTTGCTACTCTCTTTCAAATCCCGGTTAAATGGCAGATAATGGTACTTTATGATTCTCAAGTCGGTTCTTTCAAATTCCCATGATAATTGAAGATAGACACATCTAAAAAATAGACAACACTCTTGAGAAATTGAAAAAGTATTTTCTCATTTTACCTAAAAATACGATAACATAAATTTACCGTACTAGGTATGAGAGATTGAGGTTTTTAATGTATCATGAAATTTCTAAAGATATTAACTAGATAATTGAAGCAAAGGTTTGATTATTAGGTGAGTCTTCCAATTTTTTTATTTCACACATGTATGGGATAGGTAAAAATACTTTTGCAGAGAAACATCATGCGAAACAATTGAAAGTTTATCATAGATATGTCAGATGCACTTGTAATGCATGATGTTGTTCTTTAGGAATGATATCTATAAACCATAAAGATAAAATGCAATTCATTAAAGATGACCTGAGTAAGGAGTCTTTATATAATTTTCTATTGACTCCTGAGAAGCATCCTAATAAAGATGTGCATCGTGTAATAAATGATTTATGGCCCTATTTTCATAAGGAATATGCTAGACATAAACTTAGGAATTTGACTAAAAAAAACATTGCTGGTTAGTTTTTAAGAAAACTAAATGAGAAGTTTATCCTTGATTCATAGAGGGCGTTTAAGTTGTTCTTGTACGTAAAACCAAAAGAAGATGTAAGTCACAATCAAAACTACTTATACATATACATGTTCTAACACAAATAATTTTTTTTTAAAAAAAAACTCTAGTTAGCCTATCCATATAAGTGATATGATTGAATTTCCTTTTCCATATCTATAAGATCTTCTCACCTTTTTTAATAAAATGGGAAAGGAAAAGGATTTTTAGAATCAACAAATGATTTTGGTCGGGTATTGGCTTAAAGAAAGATTCATTTAATGTATGAGGGAGACAACATTGGATTAATATGGAGTGTGTCAACATTTGCATTCTTAAGAGGCAGTCAAGTTTTAGGTATAATCCCAAAAGCTTTAGGCAAAGAGAACATTATTAGAAAAACAGTTAGAGAAGGACTAAAGGTCATGACAATATCTGAACGAATAACTACAATGGTTAAATATCTTGAAGCCTTTATTTCCTTACTAGGTGGTTTCGGCACATTATAATAGATATTTCAGATTTCTTCCTAGCCCAACTAAACATTTATCAGAAACTTTTATATTTGTTAAATGTTAATGGTTTTTATAATAATTTATAGTCTTTTTTTGATCATGTTGTGTAATAGAGGTTTATAGTATCTTCAACACAACAAATCATAATATCTGTTGCAACTATTGAATAATTAATTAATCAGGTACAAACTTTCATCCTTAAAATTAATCCATCCAGGAATCAAATAGACTAGTCAACCATGGAAAGCCGTAAAAAGCATATATTGAATTTGAGTTTTAGTGTGTAAGTATGTATCCTTTTTTTTTACCCATACCATATTATTTTCTATTTTGTTATTTATTTTGGTTATATTTGTTTAAGTGTGTTTCATGTTTTTCAGCAATTGCTATTTCATGTGATGTTTTTGATACTCTACCTTTCTAACTTTAAATATTGAAGATAATGTCTCATTTTGGTTAGGGAGAGGATAATTGACATGGTTGAAAAAAAAACCTTTCTTCTTGATGTTATTAAAACCATTTGATAGAACTGTTATTGCTAAAATGACAGAGTAAGCAGGAACTCTACTCTTGAGATGACTTTTGAGATGCATCATAATAAATATTTTAAAATGGTTATTTGCAAAATTAATAACAAGGTTTTATCATACACTTCTTTTTGAATTATTGAATTTATAAACTCTCATACTATTATCACTTAATTATACTCATATACAAGGTTGTTAAAATCACGATTTTGACACGGCACGGAAAATACAAAACAAACTCGGATCGTAAAATCATAAAATCATAAGGAATTTTAAAATACATTAAAAAAATTCAAACAGAAAAAATTCAATGTTAAAAAAGAAATACCATAATACATAACAACCCATCTTCTATATTACTATCCAATCAAAAAACCTAAGATAATTGATTTTAGTACACACTACAATAAAATAACAGGCAACAACCCATTTTCTATTCAAACTAAATTTGAGAGATAAGTCAACAAAAACAGCTATAAACACACACGGTAAACTTTGAATGCAAAATCAACAATATTAGAGTTACAAAGATAAACACACACACACAGTAAACCATCATCACAAGTTACAACCCAGTTAACAATATTAGAATTACAAAGATAAACACACATACACACAATCATAAAAACAATCACGCTTATGACAGGTTATAACTTACAACCCAAATCCATTCATCACAAGTTACAACCCAGTTCACTTGTAGCACTCTAAATTACAATAAATCCAAATCCATTCATCACACTCATGACTCATTTATATAAACACACATACACGGTTAAATTTGAATCTAAAATTCACAGGCAAAATCTCAAAGATAGACAGAGTCACAGAAACTTTGAATCAAAATCTCAATCTTTAACATCATTAGAGTAAACTGTAAAGATTAAAGCACCTAAAGGTCTTAAACAACAGTCACGTAAAGATTAAAAATAGGGTAAGAAACGGACATGGTAAGAAACTAAAAATCTTACCTCTATTCTGAGCAATGAGCACTGAGCAGATCAAAATTGCAGTCAAACTTGGAGCCTGCGAATCCAATCAAACTAATATTAGCAAAAGAGTAAGAAACGAACAGGAAAAAAAAACACTCATGGCACTAATAGGCTGGTAGTTACCAACAAAGAAGAGAGAACCAGTGAATTTTTACAGAAGATGAAAGAAGATAAACAGAGTAACTTACCTGGTGGAGACTAGAGAGACACCGTTATTGTTGTGTGGACTCTGGTTCTTATGGTGGCTGGTGAAAAGGACGTCGTCGATGATGGAAAAATAAAAAAGATGAGGGCTGTTGTGGAGTACCGGTGGTTGATTGTTGGACCATGGAGTCGTGGACGACTGAGAGAAAGAGATTAAAAGACTAAGGAATCCTTAGTGAGAATTTAGAATTTTAGGATTTCAATTTAGGGATTTTTTCTGTTCTGAACGTGAATGGTGAAATGTGAAGAGAAGACTGCATACGTGATTCAGTGATTTTGCAATTGTCTCTTTTGCTCTGTTAAAGCCAATAGGCGGTCGACACCTGTCATCAACACTGCATTTTTATCTTTTGCGGGTAAACTCGTTCAATTGGTGGTGAAATCACGATTTTACGTGATTTCACCCAATTTTAACGATTTTACCCATTTCCGAGTTTTATGAATGATTTAGCACGTAAAACCTATGTTGACTCTTAAAATCGTATGATTTTACGAGTTGAGTCACGATTTTAACAACCTTGCTTATATATATTAAGTATTCATAAACTATCTTTTCACATACAAATACTTTAACATATGATTGTGGGTTACAAATTGGATTGTTACATTATTTATGCTTTTTTGTCAAAGGTAGCAACTAAATCAATGAGAGATTATATAATAATAATAATAATAATAATAATAATAATAATAATAATAATAATAATAATAAATGCATAGATAAGTTTGGCTTCATAACCTTTTTAACTTAAACAATTAAGCCCAAAGAGGTGTGTCTTAACACTCAATACCCTAAAGTCAACTGACTTAGAAGTTATTGGCTCATAACTTGTTACATGTGTTGAGAAGAAAGCTTAAGGGAATCAAACATTGCATTATCTACATTAAGTATTTGCAACCCGATTTATTAAACTCGTATGGGTGTCTCAACACCTAATGCCTCAAGACCAACTATTTTAGGAGTCATTAGCCTAAAGCACTGTGTTATTCTCCTTTATGGCATGCTTATTGTTTTTTTTATTGATAAAAACATAATATTATGGCTTATACTTATGCTTGTTGTTAAGAGGTTGTTTGACATTGCATTTCAACATGTATTTGTGTGTGTTTTAAAGGGCATTTGGCATAAAAAAATCATTAAATTGATGTGTTTTAGAGCTTTTCAATGATTTTGATGTGCTCATATCAAAAATGAAAAATATATATATATAAAATTATTTTAATATATTTTCAAGCGAAAAGCACCCTACACCACAATACTAAATATACACTAAGATGTTCTTGAACGGCTCAAAACAATTCAACCACTTGAGCATATCTTAATTTGTGGTCAAAATCTTGAAAACAAGAGAGAGAACATACTCGAGAACATATCGACAGTTTTTATGGTCCATTCATTTTATTTTATAAAACTTTCACACTTTCTAATTTCTTATAGAGGTGATGAACTTAGCCTTACTCTATAGGGCGATAATGTTAGAAGTTTTGACGAGAGTGCTGCTCACAAGTTTTAATCTCTAACCATTGTTGTTTTTGTTGGCTTTTATCTCTTCGAGTTTCATGGTAAAGCCCTTCACCTTTGAATTGAACTTTATTAAATAAATTTCCCATCATTGCTTGCAATCTTTGCTCTCTTGTGTGTTTGCTATTCTTTTCTCATGTATTAATCTTTTTGTTTTATGCTTTGCTTACCTTAATCAGGCCAGCCAAACTTGAATAGCACAATTGCTTCTCTTTGATACTTCAATCCTGATATACCAGAGCTTTTAGCATACATGCATTAGTACGTCTACTTTACTATATTAGTTGTTCTTTCAACATATGTAATTATTCTTCTTTTTCATATCAACTAATTGCTTCTTTCTTATTACATCATTAATTTCAGTTAGTTCCCTGTTGAGATTCATTAACTCCCATCATCATCCTTATGATCTCTTTGTGGCTTAAATGTTAAATTTAATGGGTATAGCAGAAATGCTTTGAGGGATGAATATCAATATTACAATATTTGTTGTAGAGTTAAAGCAATGTACCTTTAGGATACAACAAAACCTTAAAACTTATAGACAACAACTTTTATAACTTTCTTAAGAATTTATGTTTTGTTTCTTATAAATATAAACAAAGAAATTGTAAAGAAAAAATAGGGAGAAAAGAAGATTGTTTTCTAATTGATTTATACCAATATCAAACCGATATTTATAAGAAAAATAACATCATTTCATATTGATGTGTCTATAGTGTTGCGGGGCAACGTCGGGTGGCTGACACGCTTAAATAATGAGCCTTCTGAGAGGTGGTGTTGGGAAGGAAAACGTTTTGAGTTTAATCATAAAATTATGATAAAGGTTCAGGAATCGCCACCTAGTATTAAGGTTCCTAGAAAACTTATAGTATGCAAGAGTCTAAGTAAATGACTGATTGTGCAAGGAGAAAACACATCACCCCCAATGCACCATACCTAAGATAAGCTACATTGTTATTTAATTGTTTTTCTATATCAAGTTTCTATTCATTGGTCTCGTTTAAGGTTCAAGGTAGATCTCCTTTCGTGAGAAAATCTCTACTTTATTGGGTTGAAGTCCTAACCATTCTAAAGTCCAAATTTTAGCATCGCATTTATTTCGCGCTTTATATCTTTAATACTTGAGGGTGTACTTTATTATGTAGTTTTACACTCCTAAATACTAAAGTATACATCCAAACCCTAACATAAAATGAATAAAATGATTGGTGAATAGTTTTTGATAAAATCCTAATGAATAATCATAATTTGATTATGATATCTATTTTTTTGCTTTTTAAAACATAAGAAAGATGCAATTTTTATATATAAAAATATGCTTAGAAAACTTTTTAGGATCTGGTCGTATGCATGAAAAAAAGAAGATATTTTGTTTTTTTGAAAAGGAAAATTAATTTAAAAGTTTTGAGATTTTTTTTTAATTTTTAAGTTTTTTTAAGAAATGTTTTGGAGAAAATCAAGTATTTTAATATCGGATATGTATCTTACTGTGTAAAAATACAACCCAATATTATGAAAAATGGTAGAAAAACACATGAGAAAACCAGAAATATTTTGAAAGGACTTTTGAAATTATTTGGAATTTTTTTTATTTTTTTATAATATATAATATATTGTATTATATTATATTATAAAACATATGGGCTAGGCCGCCATCGGGCTAATAATTCTAGGCTCCTCACATTTTTTTTAGAATGGATCCATTCCAAAATGGAAATTAATTAAGCAACCATTGCATGCAAAATTTGCATGCAGTGGTTGGTGAGGGGAGGGGGCAAAAAAAAAAAACAACAATAGGAAAGGCTTATCTTGCCAAAAAAGTAGCAGGCAACGTTCATGGTGTTGCAAGGAAGAGCGATGAGTGGTTATTGGTGGTAACATTGGCTGAGGCGTGGCGAATGAAGTGGCCAAAGTGGTGGTTGAGAAGGGGGGAAAGAAAAAAAAACTGGGCAGAGATGATTTTTTCTCAACTTTGGCTTCTCATTTTTCCTCCTTCAGGTTATGAAATCCACCTCTATTTATAGGGGGTGGAAGAGGGATATTTTGTCTCATATGGTGCCAAATCTTGGCCCTTGATTCGACCTAGAAAGATCCTAATCGTCAGTTCAAATTGGCTATCATGAGCTGTTAATTTTGTTGCAAAAGAGGGGTTGGTCAGGTTAGTCACTTTAGGGCGGTGCCAACGCCGTTATGGTGTCAATCGGCCAGAATTGATCATACTGGGGTGTAGTTAGATGTCATCCAATTTAGTGGAGAGATGAAGCATAAAATGCCTTGGAAAGGTGGCCACTTGAACAACCTTTTCGACTAAAGTCTGAGAAGAAGATGAACAGTAACCTAGAAACGACGCCGTTTTAGAAAATTGCATTTTAGTCCCTTGATTTGTGATTTATTCTTAATTACACATCTTATTGGCTTCAAACTTTCAATTTTGTGCAATTTTACCCCTGATGAACTTCACTTTAAGCCCTAAATTTTAGTGTCCTTTTCATTTTGGTCCTTGATCTCGGATTTCTTTAATTTAACCCTTAATTGATTATTAAACTTTAAATTTTTTTCAATTCACCCCTGATTTCAGTTGATTAGGTCCTAGAATTCGACACCTTTTGCAATATGATTATTGGCTGTGAATTTCTTCAATTTAGCCCTTAATTGACCCCAAAACTTTGATTTTCTTATAATTTTACCCATGATTTCAATTAATTAACTTGGTAAAAATTAAATTTGGTCTCCTAAAATTTCAATTTTCTCAATTAAGCCCAAATTGAACTCTCAAACTTAATGTCTCACCAATTAAGCCCCTAATAAAATTAATTTGACCAATTTAAAGTATAATTAAGTCCTTCCACCTAATTAAATCCTTCAATTAGACTCAAATTAATTCTTAAACAAAATTAAACTTCAATTTAGCCCGTGATTAAATCAAATTGGCATATTGAAAATCTAATTATGTCCATAGGCTTAATTTTTATACAGATTCGTCCAATAATGACTTAATGTGACCTTAAATCTACATTGTCTCTCTAGTTTTGGGTAAAATGGGGTATAATTAGGTTCCTGATTTCGTCCAAAATTGCAGCTTGATTTTTCTATATATTTGGAATCCTTTTTAGCCTGCTTTTGCCAAAATGTCAGTCTTCTTGCTATTTTTTTATTTTTGACTTTTATTTTTAAAGGAAGAAAAATGTGAATTTAGGGAATAACCTAAAAATGAGTTATGGCATATAGAATTTAAAAACACACCTCTTCAGATCAATATTTCTATAGAATTAAAAAAGATAACCCTTCAGATAAATTAATTGAATAACTTGGCAAAAGGTGTCATGCATAATTAATTAATTAATTAATTCTAAAAATAAAAAAATATTTATTTTACATAATGTCAAATGCCCAAATGTCAAGTGTTGTGTGTGTGTATGTGTGTGTGTGTGTATTTGGCTTTCACTCCAACATCCAAATCTATTGATTTAGTGTCCCTCACATTATAAGGTACAACAAAATCACTTAACTTTCCAATGTGAGATAAATTAAAATAATAAGAGTGAAAATCAAAATAAAAAATAAATTAGAGGGCAACCTAAATTTTTTTATTGTAAGGCTAAATTGAAAAGAAAAATAACTTTAACAAAAAAAAATGAGGACCAAATTGGAAAAATAATACACCATAAACTTGAATTGAATTATTAAATTAAAAACCAATAAAACTTTTACAAAATAATCAAGGAAACAAAATTGGAAACAAAATGAATAAGGACTGAGTTGGAAAAAATAAAACATAACAAATTGGAATTGAAGGACTAAATCGGATACAAATAAAATTTGTATTAAAAGGTCAAGAAATAAAATTAAAAAATCAAAAGAATAAGGATTAAAATCAAAATATAAAAATAAAGAGGGCTAAGTTCTATTTTTTAAGGAAGAAGAGAGAAAGAAAGAAGAAAAAAAACTTGTTAGTGACAAACACACATCACTTCAAGGGAAAGAGAACATGGTAACCCTTCCAATGACATAGCAGAAGCACAGGTTTGGCCACTGTGAGACGCCGCAAGAACCTCTCACGCGCTAAAACTTTTTTCTTTTTTAAATTTAATTAATTAACTTGAAAAATACCAAACTATCCTTGATGGATATAGAATTAACAAAAAAAACCATACTAAAAGACCAAAAGACCCCTCACCCATGATTTATTTTTTTAGGTCTGAAGACAAATTTTTCTTTTCAATGTATTTTAAAAGTTGAAATAATTTAAATACCCTTACTTTAATACTTTAATAGCTTATAGCTTAGAAAATTTGATCTAAATGGTAATGAAATCATTTTCCTGTTAAATTTTTTTAAAAAAAAAACCATGGACACCACATGACAAATTACAAATGAAGAAGACTGCAATACTCCTACCCATAGCCTATTTTTTAAAAAAAGTTTTGTTCTTTAAGGGTTATAATAGTCACTATACTGTAGCATAAAATAAAGGTGTATCCAGTGTTTGCTACATGGTTTCTTCCACACCTTATTAGAGTTTTTGTTAATAATTCAACAGCCGGCAGGCTATACGGAAGACGCTTTTGGCCTGTTTATCATACACATTTCTCAAAATTTTCTTTCAACGTTTATGAAGGATCATCGAAACATCTATTATTGTACAAGATCACAAAACCCTTCAGATACAATTAAATTCACTAATCATTTAAAAATTTAGAAGCAACAGTATTGTACGCCATGTCAACTTCCTCCTCCGTCATTTCAATTGTTTCATCGCTGTCATACTCTGCTGCATCACCAGTGACGGCGTTTGTCCTTTTACTACTCCCACTTTCATCACTTTTCAACCTTTGTTTCTTACTCTTTGAACCATCTAAACTGCTAAGTTCTGCTTCATAGATTTCTTTACATGCCTTGGCCTTCCTGCAAAGATCTTCCTTTGAAAGAGAAGATGAAGCATTTCCACCATCTACAAGCTTTACCATCTCCTCAACTGCGTGAGGGACAACATTCCACTGATCTGTTATTTTACGGACATCCTAAGCAGACAATAGTGACAAATTTTAGAGCGGTATTCATAAATGTTAGCCAAACTAGAATGCATAGTTCATCTTTGCTGGTAACACTAAACAAGTTTCACTCAGAACTAGTACAAGGATTGAACTGATGATGAATTTCTGAAGGGAAATCCACTATCAGCTCTGGAGAGAACAGTTGTATTGAAGTAAGAGTGATGAAATCACGATCCTGGTGTGCAAAGCAGAACAAATGACCTGCCCCCTTCCCTTGGGTCTAGAATGGAAGTTCAATATAACCAAAAATCTACAAAGGGTAACAGTGCTAGCAATGCAATGCCAGCATTCAACATAACTGAAAAATATTAAGAATTCTAAAACATTTCTATGTAAATTATCCAAAAAAGTATAGAAAGCGTAAATGATCTGCAAAAGCAAGGAGGTTTAAGCAAACTGTCTACGGAAAAAATTACAACTATTTAGAGGACCGCATTTAAAAATCACAACGAACTGAAAAGCCAAGTGCATTTTTCTATGAGCAAAAGCAAAAACATGCCAAGTGCATTTTTCTATGAGCAAAAGCAAAAACATCAGCATTACTAATTAATCAATTTATAGGATTTGCCTTGAAATATCTCCACTCACCACGAAAGCAGCTAGTATTTTCAATGGAAGGAGATGTGAATTAAATCAGAATAAAATTTCCTGTGGATTTGAAGAGTGTCATTGTCTATGAGAAGATTATACCTGATTTTGTTCAAGGAAATCTATGGCATCTTGTAAGCAAATTAAGATGCCTTCTGCAGCTATTTGTTTAATCTCGCTTGGCTCTGGCTGTTGAAAAGGAAAACTAAAATCAGGTTCCTAGAATATATTCTGCACAACTTGCACACAAATAAGCTAGAAACGCAGCTGCATGTTTTGACCAGCTTAAAATAATGATGAGCAAAACACAAAGCTACCTTCATATTCATATGCGACACGTCTGCTCTAAACAGATTTCATTTTTTCCCACATTCAAGAAAACTACTGGTGAACCAAGAAAAGCTTTTGCCAGATCAAGTTGTTAGATGTCACTTACCTTTTCCTCTTGACTCTCCAGCCATGAGATGGTTCTATTCAAATCGTCAATAACCCACTCCTTCACTTTAGAAGGAGAGAAGCACTCTTCAGTGGGATTAGATGCTCTAACCTGAGAAACATGTGTCACAACAAACAACTAAATATTGGTGGCAGATGTAAGAATTGTTGAAAAAGAATTAAACTGTCACGTGTATACAAAATTTCTCTATCATACTGGAATGGTTGTAATGCAAGGAAGGCTTGTTGCAATTCCCTCATCAGAACACTAGTATACTACACTAACCTTGTGGGATGTAGAGGCAGTTGGCTTTGAATGCAACCCGCTTTTGACATGTTTCTCAGATTTTCTAGATGGGGATGCCTTTTGATCTGAATTGCAAGCAATCTTTGTGTTCAGACTAAATGACGGGAAAGGGGGGTGACTCCCAAAACATAATGTGGAGAAAATATCAAATACCT
>Ga0325410_1005241_pt1 | contig 14353 bp, 16 predicted proteins | sample PopdelMetagenome_16_FD_206182 | JGI IMG/M metagenome (GOLD analysis project Ga0325410, IMG submission 206182) | Populus deltoides microbial communities from Bellville, Georgia, United States - Xylem-PdIQD-R3 | ecosystem: Host-associated > Plants > Phyllosphere > Stem > Wood/Secondary xylem... | reverse complement strand
AAACAAGTACTTTATGATCTTTTATACCACTATTATGGATTGACTTGTTTTGTTGTTTGACATGGTATGTATTAATTTAATTTATCCAGCTGGTGAGCTTGTATGTGAGCAGTTGCCGATTGATCTTTGCTCATACTCAATGGCAACTTCTGAGAAGCGATGCTTGCTAGAGAATCACTCGACGAAAGATGGAATTAAATACCATTACAAGACATCAGAGGTTGTTGTGTAGATACACTGAACGAACGAGTTGGTTGAATCTGATGAATGCATGTGACCTCGATAGAAACACTGTTTGTATCTCATCGGATTCTCTTCTTCAGCCGCAGTTTTTGACTAAACTTTGATCAGAGTCATGCTATCAAGCTTGCCGGCATTGTTTGACTGTTTGTATCTCATCGTCCACTCATTCTTTATCTATCTGCTACTACAAATACATATTCTTTCATTTCTTGTGTCAAACATTTCGTACGCTAAAATAATCTACGTAGATGCAGGAGGTTATTTGCCAAACCTGTGTGCCAATCCTCGCCGTGCGCCATGTACCAGACTAGAAGTGATGGTGATGCAGCCCCTGCAACTATATGGTGGTGCTGATGTCGCTTGGGCTCCGACAGCCATTTGATCCCGTCACTGGAGTAATTTACTTTAATTTTATCAATTAGGGATCACGTATGATCTTTAGTTGAAGAAGAAGAAGAAGAATACACAGCTTGTTTCCATATATGTTCTGTCCTACAGTCACTGTGTTAATTATAATTAGGAGTCCTTTCTATGCACGCCTGTAGGTATCTTTGTGTTTTGGAATGATCTCCAACATAATTATTTCAGTAAAATATTTTTCCTCAGCAATCACCAACTCTGTTTTCGCTTTAGAGCATAAGAAAAAGCTTGTAATATCTATCTGAATCAACACTTTGTCCATGCTCCATAGCAATGCATGCTGTCTGTTTCTATAAACGAACTCCAATAAATCACACATACATAGTTGCTGTAAATTCCCAATTGATAAAGGAAGAAAAAATAGCAGTAGAAAACAATTGCACTCCATGTATTGCATAATTTTGTGATCTCTAGCCCATTACCGACTGTAAAAAGGCAGCAAAACCTGAGGTTCCTATATATATATATATATATATATATATATTCTGGACAAGGAGAAGACAAAGTTATTTTGACTGGTCTAAGGCTTCCACTTTGCCATTTCCAACAGGTGTTGGATGCCCAATTCCTCCTCCTCGCAGGGCCACAGTGAAAAGAAGGCTTTCCACTTTGCCTTGCATCCCAAAACTTGAACGTCAGGTCAGGCGGGCCAGCGAGTGGTACCCTCTTTGTTTCACAAGGGTCACTTTCTCGTTCCATAGCAAGGGGACAAAAAATGACACGGTACCTTCTTTTTTCTTGAGGGGGTCAGGGTCCCTTCAGCTCTCCTTGAATAAGAGAAGCTATTGTTCTGTAATGGGGTTTTGGATTTTTTCCATGGCCTTCCCTCTTTTCCTCCTAGATTTCCTTTTGCATTTGCGTCTTCGATTAATTGTATTTGTATTTATTAACAGTGTACAGATGATATTTATTAACAGTGTATAGATGAGTTTGAATGTGTTTCGATTAATTTTATAAATTTTAAAATTAATAATTATATAAATATCTAGTGGGCACCATATTAGCAATTACAGAATTTAAATTTAAAACCATAAGAAAGCAAGTTTTATATATATATGGGACTTAAAAATTTTGTTTTAAAAACAATATGATTTAAAAAAAAGGGGATAAAATAGCTCTTATCTAAGTTTAAAAAAACATTTAATTTAAAATTAATTTAGTTTCACTTGGTTTATTAATTCATGACTCAATTAAAATCTAGCTTAAAGTGGTCGTCTTAAAATCGATGAAATATTAAGTTTTTTGAAAAAAGATTAAAACCATCGAAAAAAAATAATTAAAAAATTGAGTAAAACCGTACAACATATAAACTCATGGCTGTTTAAGAACGTCAAACCTGGAATACATGCCTTGTTTAATAACTTTGGTTCTTTCTCTGTTTGGTGGCCAGTAGCTAGGAGGAGGAACATTCCTTGTGTTTATCAAGCAGCATTGACAAGTGATGAGCTGCAAAACGGACAATAAATCTTTTAATTTCCTGAGAAAAAAAGAAAAGAAAAAAAAGGACACCATGATTGATTGTGAGCCAATCTTCTGTAGAACATAATAAATAAAAAAGGAAGATGATTTGGTTAATACCAAGAGAGGAAAAGATAAAACTTGAGAGTTTCAATTCATTATTCCCCACAGTTTCCATAATAATTCTGCTCTGCACCACCATAACAAAAGAGGTTTCCTTGCGTTTCCTTTTCACCAACACTGCCATAAACTGACACACAGATATTGAGAGAGAGTTTTCAGAAAAGGAAAGAAAGTTGAGAAAGAAACAAACACCACCTGTATCTCTTGCTTCCCTTTAACGCTCCTTCATCTGTCCTAAACTCTGAACTTAGCCCTCTCTCTCCCTCTCTCTCTTACTGCTACCTCTCTTCTCTTGAGAATTAATGAAGCGAATGCTTTAAAGAGACCCTTTAGGCTAACCCCCAGCCTTTGGCACTTTCATCAAATTTCTCCTTTCTGGGTTCTCTCAAAATGCCAGCTACACACACTCCCCATTTTGATAGAGTTCATTTCAGTGCCAGCAGCAGTGACATCTCACTCTCTGGTGAGATTGGGGCTCATAGGAACTCTTCGGTGTCAGATTGCTTGTCAGAGGTGGATTTGGAGAGTGGAGCATTGGATATGGAGGTGCATTTGGACAACAAGACTCAGAGAGATTGTAGAATTTGTCACTTGGGTTTGGAGACTAGCGAGCAAGAATGTGGAGGAGCTATTGAGTTGGGGTGTTCCTGTAAGGGTGATTTGGGTGCTGCACACAAGAAATGTGCAGAGACTTGGTTCAAAATCAAGGGTAACACGTGAGTAAAGACTAACTTTTCCATTTTCTTTTTGTTAAAAAAGTTTATCTTCCGTTGTTGAATCAGTCTATTTGTCAGAAAATCAGAATATCCATGTGATGGTTTTGAAGAACTCTACATTATGGTTGTGAGAAAGTGTTTCTAAGCTATAATATGCTCTGCTTGTTCAAAAATTCTTGTTAGAGTTTTGTTGGTTTTCGGAATATAAGGGATTTTCAGTTCCAATTTGTTCGATCCAGCATGTAGGTGACTTGAAGTGTTTGCAATAGGATCTTGGGATCTTCTTGATTATATTGCTCTGATTTGATTCGTCATGTCAACTTGTAAATATACCTTTCCCATTTCTGTAGTATTTCTTCTGAGTTTTTATTAATCATTAATAGAAACCTCCCCTTGAGGAGCAAGAACAACAAGGCAACATAGAGTCAGTTTTGGAGTAAGAACAACAAGGGATATGTTAAAGACCTTTTCTTTACTCTTCTTTTATCTTTTTGTATAATTGGTTTCCTTAGAATAATTGAAGTTGCTTAGAGTTGGGACTAATTAAATGAGAGAGGTATTGTCTTCTACTGTTTCTAGTGAAAAGTAACCAAGGCATAAGTTTGTAACGCTTGAGTTAGATCCTTCTTGATCAATGACCAGTTAAACTCAACAATTCCTGTTCTGGTTATTTATCTAATTAATCACATATCAGCACATTCAAATCTCCAAATGTACCTAGACAAAGTTTCTCAGTTTCCTCCTTGTGCTTGACGTGAACCCAACTAACCACTCTGCAGCTACGATTAGCACTTGTTCCTGTCATGCTGCGGTTTAGCTGTCTTTATTCTTTTGCTTCTTTGTGACCTAGTCGAATAAGGGGGAACAGAACTGTAAAATTGAAGGTCAAGTAGAAATCATGTGGAAGTAGCGATTCTTGTGGTCACCCTGACTTGAACCAAAGCTAAGTTTCCTAATAAATCACAGCATAAAAGGTTTATAATGGTTACATATTATAAAGCATGAAGTGTGGGGACCAATGCACGCTCGTACACATGTCTCTATGTGCAAGTATTGACTTTGAGAAGTAGACAAGTGCTTCTCTACTAATATGCAAAAAATTCATCTGCAGAAATTCTGATTCTATGAATGTCTAGAAGTAAGTGTCTTCTTCTGGTTTATTGTCTCTATCTATGCACATAACATTTGATTGTCTGTTTCCCATGATCAGTTGTCCTTGCTTTACTGAAGCACGAAGCTTCAATTATTGTACTCCTTTGGGCTAGGTTCACTTCAAGTTTCTTGATGACAATATGAATAATTTACCTCGACAAGATTAATTAATCTTCGGTCCAACATCCTTTATCTGATCATTTTCTAATTCCTGATGTTTGTACAAATGATCCAAGCTTTGGAAATTGGCAGGAGAATTTTGATTGCAGTAATATGAAATTCAGTTTAGGGAGATTCTCCAAACATCAGGAGTCCTTGTTATGCATGCAAACTTCTCCCTTTGTCTTCCATTTGTGATTCATTACATATTCTTATACAGAACACAGATCTTCATTTGGCTCTCATTGCCTCTCCTTTTCTCTGTATATAACAGCCATTTCTTGGGGATTTTTGTCATGGTATGGTGGTTTTACCCACTGTCTGAGGTGTTGTTGTTTCTCATTTACTGAAAGAAGTGTGTTTTTCCAACATGTTGCCTTCGTTGTCTGTAAGAAGGGTTGTATAGACGTGCCACTAATTTAAGCTTTCTGCAGTGAGTTTTGTATACATTTGCTGCATTATGCCAACATACCATTTTAGCCAAAAACTCAACACATGACCTTGTTCGAGACTCCATGTTTAGTTTTATGGCCATTTAATTTTGATTAAAGTTCTAATTTGTCTTAATACCGTTGTGCTCCATTGTATTTGTTCCTGTTTTCACAGGACATGCGAGATATGTGGTGCCACTGCACTTGGTGTTGCAGGCGAGCAGACAAATGTACCCCATAATGCTAGTGCTGCAGTCTTATCAGCACCAGCAGGTCCTCTGATCCTTGTGGAGACCCAAACATTTTGGCATAGTCGCCGCATTATGAATTTCTTGCTTGCCTGCATGGTGGTGGCCTTTGTCATTTCTTGGCTCTTTCACTTTAAAATCCTCTCTTGAACTGAGAAGCAAGTCGTGGCATTTTATTGGCATCAGGGACGAGGTGCGACCCCCATTCCATCAAGTGCCTGTTTTTGATGCTCTATTCCTTCTCTTAGCCTGTGCCACATCTGTAACTTACCCGTCTCTGTAACTTACACATAAATTGTTGGCTTCTTTACTTGCAACTCCTGCCTGTTGTCCTTTCTATGTTTAAGAGCCATAGTTTCCAATTTTGGATGATTGTAGTAACTGGAGCAGAGATGAATCTCTGTTTGGTTATTATCACGCCCAGGTGTTCACTAACTCAAGCAATGCACTACCTAGTACCTAAATTCCAATTTGCAGCAGTTCTATAAATCACTTGGACCATTCTGTGATTTTCTATATATCAAATGGGGACAAATCACACCTTCGTATGAGAAGACAGGAAAAAACATAAAAAAATGCCCCATCCTGCCTGCTTCATGAATAGCTCTCCGTCTCAGCTTAACTACGATAGCAGAAATATCCATTCAAAATGATACAACACAAATCATATAAGAATCACTGACTAAATTAGATCAAATATATTCAGCTACACTCATAAAAAGTAGGTTACATATCAAGATCTCAGTCGGTTACATCAATCTCAACCATTATTTTGTATCCATATCTGTGGGATTGCTTCTATAATCATCAACAGCCTTGTCCAAAGTGCTCCTGACATGCTGGCACATCACCATCAAATTCTGACATGCATCCTTCAACACCTCCCTAGCTGGATCACCTGCAAAAGGTACAGGCAAGAAATCAAAACTCAAAAAACATAAATGGGAAACCAGGAAGAAAATTGATGTAGTTGCATGATCATTTAAAAGGTCAAGGTCTTGTGAATGATTGACAGAGAAGATACATGATTCATGTAATAAGACTGCTAGGTATTGGTTAATTTGCATTGAAAATCTTCATAGCACCTTGATCACAAACTGTTACCAGGAAGGAAATAGGAGTGGGGTATTCGATCAAAGACAAACTAGTTTAGTTTAGCGAAAAGAAGCACATCTCAAAGAGGAACCCCAACATTTGCAGCAAGCTGCTAGTGAGATTCTTAGAGCTGGACTGAGAAGAGTTCCTGATAACCAATAACTGGGATAAGACGGATCAACAGAACAGTTTGGCTTCAACTCTAATCTACACATGCCCAGAGAAGGTAAATGAACCAAATTGAAATCCATACGGTAATTGAAACTGGGAAACTAAGGCTTCACAAAATCCAAAATACATAAAAATAGAATTATCAATTGTCCTCATCATAACAGAATCAATCCAGTCTTGAAAATCAGGGGAGATTCTAACAATAATGTATGCATAGGTAGTAGCATTAGAGAGGAGAGGAGGGATGATTAACGACCTACCTGTAGTCTGTACTCGAATATTAACCTTCGCATCAGAAGGATGAGGAATGCTGTATCCACAGAATGATACCCTTGGACTGCAAAGCCACCCCAACCATAATTATTTCATTAAAACAAACAAATAAAAATAAAAATTAAGGGACAAAGAGGAGTAGAGACTCTTGATTCAAGGCGAATCTGACAGAGTTTGCGAGAGTATGATCTTCGTCTACAAAACAGAAGGTTGCGCTGCTTGGATCCCTCACTGAACCGTGCTCCATTCCTAACCAAAAACAAGATCTTTTTATTTTATTTTTAAGGTTGGATAGAGTCTCTTTCGTCTCTTACCTGTTTATTATTGTGGACGCTCTGATTTCTGTGCTTCTTTCTTTCTCCACTCTTCTTCTTCTCTATCCAAAACCCCAAAACAGCTAAACCCTAAATTGTGAAACTAGGCTCAGTCTTACTTAAGTGTTTGTATTTGTACACGTGTCCCCTTTTTGTCTCGGATTTACAGTTTGCTCCCTCAGCTTCATTCGGGTTTTGATTGCGTGGCTTCTTCTTATTGGGCTGTGACATCATCGTCAACACACTACCTTTTCTTTTGCAATAGAATACACACACGGTGGTCCCTCTCCTCCTAAAACCCTAATTCCCATCCATCTCGCGGCTCCTTCTACTCTTCTTACACTGTAAGTTTGGATTCGATTTCGTTCTAAATTACTTTTGAAAATAAAGGTATTATGGGTTGATAGCTGTTTTCTTGTGCTGTGTGCACAGGGAATAGAATGGCTGCCAACAACGTTGGTCTACCAGCTGGTGTCTCCAAAGAACAGGTGGGTCTTTTCATTTCAGATTTTTTTCTTCTCTTATGGGACTTCTAGGCACTGAAGTAGATACCCTTTTATTTATTTATGGTGATTCATTGCTTGGTTTTGAATACTAGTATTTGCTTTGTTGTTCTATTTATATATTTTGATTGAAATGTTATTGCTGTTATTTTTGTGGATTTCTATCAGTGCTTTGAGTTATTGGTTTTTGATGATGGTGATGTAGGCCTATGGCATGGCTGCGACCGAGATGGAATACAGAGTCGAGTTGTTTAACAGGTAATATGATGATCCTTTTGTGTTATACTAGCAAGAGGGAAAAGCATAAGCATTGGATATGTTTGGGTAACTGGGGGCTTTTGTTTATTAAACAATTACAATGTTTTCCCGGTTGCTTTTTATGCATGTTTCATTTTCATTATTCTCGTTCTCTTTTATGGTTTATTTGATTCTCAGATTATGTAAAAAGCTCACCATGAGTATTGAAGTGCTAGGATTTTGCTGTTTACCGAAGCGTTTTTTTAACTTTGATGTTTTTGGATGGGATTGTTTTGAGAGACCACCTGGCTATCTTGATATATGCTTATGGTCATGCATTTTGGTGATATATGCTTCCAGAATTATTCTTTTGACGGTTCCTATTTCTATACAGAATTTCCTGAGCTCCTCATTTTATTTTGTTTATTCAGGCTTCTTAATACATGTTTCAACAAGTGCATTGACAAAAGGTACTTCTTGTTTTTTGTTTTTCTTCTAGTTGTTAGGGATCCTTATGAAAGTGCTGAAAGTATCTGAACTTTACATTCATTTTTATTGTTTTTTGGATTGTTCTTCAACTTTGATGTTTTTTCTTCATGTTCAGGCACAAGGATGCTGAGCTAAACATGGGTGAAAATAGTTGTGTTGACAGATGTGTTTCAAAATATTGGGCGGTAGGTTGTTTACCTTTTTTCAACTAGCTGTTCGACTTTTACAACTCTTTATTGTTTAGCAATACTTGGAACTTTAGTTAATAAACAAATATCTGTTTTAACCAATTCATGTATGTTGATATTTTTAAATGCAGTTGTGCGAAACAATTTTGTCAGATGTATCCATTTGTACGAGTATTAGATTTTTTAGGTGTACAGCACAAGTAATGATATCATGTTTCTTGCTTTTATCAGCTCAATATTTCATTTGCTACTTTTCCTGTCATTTCTATTCAAGACTTGCTTGCAAAATCTTGCTAGCATGTACCTCGACGTGTGGACATTCAATCTTTTGTATAGTTGCAGTTGTTGGATGCATTTCAGTAGTAGTTGTAGTTTTAATCAGAAAGACTAAACTTTCTCTAATGTTTTGGCTGTCACTATCATCATTTTAATTGTTCTAAGCATATCCATAGACACCCAATTATAAAATGGCTAATATTCATAATGCGTGACTTCTACTTCTATATACTATCAAATGGTTCCACATTTGTTGGAACATTTAAGCATTCATTGTAATTATATATAAACAAGAAGAATTGTTATACGGTTACATATTAAATGCTGATATTTGCTTTCCCTCTGTACCTCAACAAACATATGTGGTTGCTTTGAAAATGTCTGTGCTTTTAGCCATTTCATACTTCTGCTATAACATCGTTTTCGAGCTCCTATTTGGATGGTATGTAATCAAAGCTCAAATGTTTTTTCCAGGTGAATGGTATCATTGGCCAGATGCTTAGTGCTGGTCAACGTCCAATGTGAAACTCGGACCTGCTAGGATTTGAAATTTGTTCTACATGAATACATGTTACATGCGCTGAGGAAGGGGACTAAAAATCACTTTGTTGTCATTTTTCTCATCTCTAATCTATGATGTCATCTTCATTTGCTTAAGAATTAATTGCAGTTCTTTCTCTGTCGTTTAGCTTTTACTTCAAGTAAGATTAATTTTTTGGCCTTGGGTTCTTACTGATGAGAGTTCATCTTATTCCTGTAGTACAAGATCTGTGTCATTTACATGTTAAATTTGTCGCGTAATGCTGAGTTATTATTGGCAGTTTTTGGTGCATGAATTAAAATTGTGTAATGAATATTAATTGAACATTACTCAACTCCTGTTTAATGTTACATCTTACAGCATTTGGTGAAACTGGAGGTTATTGGCTATATCTGTTTTTGGTAGAAAAATTGAGTATTTGCATGTACGGTTCAGATGGCAAATTGTTCCTAGGAACTAAAAAACTTACTGGTGCTTTATTGGTAATTGATTTTGGTTGCGCTAATGTCATAGCATTTTCAATGTTCGTAGTCCTAACTCCTAACATAAGAAGGAGCGACCGATTTCTTCTCTTCCACCAGGTTGCCATTAGTGCAACCAAGTTTCTCAGGCACATGTAGACATTCCTTTTCCGTTTGGTGCTACCGTGAAGTCATTTTATCCGTGCAACTTTGATGTTAAACTACTCCAGAGTCAAGTCGCACCAGGAGATCACTAATCAACTGAGTTCGGATGATCTGTCCGAGTGATCCATAAAACGGGCACCTGTCTAAATTCCAGCTTTCCAATTCATTTCACTCAAAATTTGGTATTCGATGGCGACTCTGGTTTCTTAAGAAAGACGTTCCAGGAGTCATAAAAGGCTTGTCATTTTGATGTTTTTTCAACTGAAAGTTGCTTGGAATTGCATCACCAAACACAAGCTAATTTTGCTTCCGCTTGTGGTGGATGTATTATTAATCCACATACAAACAAGAAGTTGCCATATAGTCAAGGTCTTGGAGTTCTGATCAAAATGATAATGACACGTGCACCAAGCATATAAATAATACAGTTAACCCCTGCGGTGCTGCAGTAATTCAAGCGCAAAAGGAAACAAATAGAGATGAATACATGTAGTGCGTAAGTTTAAAGGGAAAAAAATAAATACGAAAGGCTATACATTTTCAGTTTCCATGATTTTTAGCTTCTAAAGATGAGCCATCTTTTAGAGTTTCCTGTGCATCAGTGTCCATCCCAAGGCTAAAGAGGGAAGCAGCTTGAAGATAGAAGGCAGTGGGCCACTCGGGAGAAACTGCTTGAGCTTGCATAGCATCTCCAAGAGCTTGTTGTGGCAATTCACTTATCAAGTAGCACAAACAGCGTCTAGCAAATACAGTTGGAGATACCATGGTCCCGCCATCGATAAACTACACAACCAGAAAAGGAAAGTTATATCCTACAATTTGGTAAAACTGTAAGTACTGACTTTCCATCAAATCAGTAACTAAACTAATGGGAATATTTTAATCCATGGCAAGGTGAAGCTATTTGAAATGCTGATAGAGTTATGAAACAAAGTTTGCTTCAATATAAAAACAGCATCTTTATAATAGTGTTTCCTTTCTTGTAAAGGACAGGCCTCGCTTCTTCTGTTATAGAGTTGTAGGACAACCAATTATTTCATTAAATTATTCCAAATGTAGAAGAGCATATCCTATCCCTTTACCTATCTCTTCCATATCACATAACAGTAAAAATGTGCAGCAACCATACATTTTACCATGTCACGGCCTATATCAGAAATGTCTCTGCAGTTGTCAATTCATATGACTTACTTGAGTATAACAATCAATGGCAGTGTTAAAATCTTTAGCTCGAAAAGCAGCATCACCACGTTTCTTACAATTCAGCGTTTCCTGTATCTGATCAGTCCACATTTGGAAGGAAAGCTACAAGGCAAAAAAAAATTCAATTACACTCAGCGTAAAGTAAAGGTACAAAAATAAAATAAAAAGTCAACTTTGTTAACGTGTTAATAATTGAAAAGGGTAATCAAAGTACTTTTCTGTTTATTACCATGTTGTAAAATAAAACTTTTAGCATGGGAGAAAATGATTATTATCTGTTTTGGAAGGGTTATCCCTCGTATTTCCAAGTAGACTTTTATTTGCCGAAGGAGTCTGATACTTTTCATAGTTTTCTAGCAGTTTAAAATGATCAATAAAAAGCACTTCCAAATTCTGAGTAACAATATTTGACATGTCAATTGTGAACAAGGAATGAGATGAAATATTGGAACAAACTCGTATGACTGGATGAGAAATGGTAATTTCTGCTGACTGAAAAATGATGGAAATAAAAGAAACAATGGATATCAATATGTAAATCAAACCATCAGACAACCCAGAGACATTAACAGCATTGTTCAACTCAGGCAAAGCTTTTTGTCAAAAACCAAACAAAATATGCACTAGATACCAACCTCATTTGCAATTCCCTCATCATCATTGTATCCCACCTTTTCCAGCATTTCATGTATTGCAGTAAGATCCAGTCTTGAGCAAGCTTCCCCTAGAGGTGTCAATGACATTGTTTGCTTTGGGGATTCAGTTCCATGTGGAATACCCATCAAAATATAGGATGGAACCTGCTAAATACCGGTAGCTGAGATGATATAATATATTAAACAAATGCACCATTTTAATTTACATGATGAAAACTTTAACTGAAAGAGCAACACTATAGAAATACCAACGAAATGGCTCATACATGAGTGCATTGCCTGGCATAGGAATAAATGACACACCTGAGTATCTTTTAGAAGAGGAGTGAGAGCAGTGACAAGAGATTTTGCATTGGGCCTCTCACGAGCTTCATACTGTAAGCAACGTGAAGCTAAACGCACAAGTTCAGTTCCATCATCGTTTGAAAAATGACCCTCCAAACAAGAGTCTATCAGCATCAGAAAATTTTTTCCGCGTATAAGGTCAAGTGCCTGCCAAAGAAGCAAGTGAAGGGAAAAAGCAGTATTTAGGTCAAAATTTTATCTGAATTGCAGAAATGATCGGGCACCATACAATCCAAATTTCAAGTATTAAAAGCTAATTGTTTACCACGAAAATTCTGACCTCAATTCAAGATAAATTGAAAACACAAATTAATTTTCGAGCAACTAAATATCATTTAGAAATGCTAGGAGAAATCCATACGGAAATTCAACCTCAAAAAATTATTAGTTCAAAAAGAACATATATTACATGGCTTGGAGGGATATGTTTTCCACTGAGAAGATCAAGTAATAGGGTGCCAAAGCTATAAACCACGCTCTCCGGTGTCACTCTTCCTGCCATACATAAACATCTACATTAAGCTCAATCAATAGTATATTGACAATATTGGCACCCAATGCATACAAATCCGAGCAAGCAAACACACAAGCTTCACTTAATACCAGTTCTCAAGTACTCGGGGGGGGTGAATGCCAAATTTGTACTGTAGCTCTTTCCATCTCTACTGTTCTTCATCAGGCCAAAGCAGGAGAGCCTCGGGTTACCATCCTGACAAGTGCTAACTCAATTTAAGATGCAGATCATGAAATCACAGATCATGAAATCAAGAAAGTTGGCTTTTTTATAAGAGAGATAAAATATAGCACGTACCTGGTCAAACAAAATTCTATATGCATTGAAGTCATGGTACAAGGCCCTTCCTTTACTACTACAGTACTCCAAAGCTTGAGCTAAATAAAGAGCCACTCTCAACCTCATAGCCCATTTCATCGGCTGATTCTCCCCTGAACCCAAATTCATTTTTTTACACATTATCATTAATTCCAACTAATGCTTATCTATTTTCAAAAAAAAAATTAAGGATGAAGAGTAAAGCTGGCCTTACAATGAAAAAGATGCTTAGAGAGAGTCTCATTAGGCATAAACTCAGCAACAAGTAACCTCTCCTCTCCTTCACAGCAACACCCTATCAAATTGGCCAATCTTTCATTCCTTAACTGCCCCACTGCTCTAGCCTCCTCCTATACAATAAAAATCCGACCACAGCAAAGTCACAAAAAGCTTAGAACTGAGAGCAAGATTAACATTAAAAGAAAAATGGGTAAAAAAAAATTGAAATTACAGACAAGGAATTGGCGAGAATCAGGCCATGCAGACTTGTTAAAGCGTTTAACAGCAATCCAGCAATTATCTTCTTGAAGCTTTCCTCTGTAAACTACATTCGGAGCTTTCTCTCCGTGTTCTGATACTATGTTGTCCGAACTGAACCCTGACGTGGCAGCTCTTAGCTGCTCCAAACTGTACTCTCTAAACCCACCAGGCAATAACTCCCCATTCTCTAAACACACAAGTTTATGTATTATTTATTAAAGCCCAAAAACAAGAAAGAGAAATAGATTAAACCCTAATCACTGAGGGAAAAGAGAGAGAGAGAATGCAGTGAGAAGATGAAGGAAGATGAAATAGTACTGCTGGTGGCAGTAAAAGTACGTTAGATTACCAAGATCAGAGGAATAGTTGAGATTTGATTTGAGATGGGAAGGCCACCAACAGAGTGATAATTTGGAGCACCTAGCTCCCATTGCCTCCTCCTATGATCTATACCACTTCTTCTGTTTCTTCTTTTAATAAATCTTGAAAACCCAAGACAAGAACAAAAGTAAAAACAGAGAAGTTTTACTTTTTAGTACTCATATTTTTTCAGTATTCTGTGTTTCTCTTTCTGTTTTTTTTTTTATCAATGGACTAGCCACGAAAGCCTAAAGCTTGAGGACGAGTGTTCAGTCTAGTACAATAGTACTATGCCTCCCTTTCTTAATTCTTGCATATTTATACACACACACACACACACAGAGCACTTTCTTGGGGAGTGGAAGAGAGAGAATGAAAGGGTGTTGTTTGGGAAGCAAGAAAGTGAGAGAAAAAGAAAACAAACTTTTTCAGGATCCAATGCTGTTTCACTCTCACTCTCTGCATCTTTTCACTTCATTATTTCCATTTCCCTTTCTTATTCCTAGATTCTCCAGTTTTTTCACAGGTGTAGCCAATCAGAATCCAACGCCACTCTCAACTGGAGCGCGTGAAGTACACTTAATGCAGGATAGTTGGATACCTGCGCGGCAAATCAGCTTTATGGGTGCAATTTGCTGTGAAATGAATGCCGCGTTTGGTTACTGTAAAGTTGCGGAGATAGTGGAAATAAAAGGTATATGTTTTTTTGTGATTTTTATTTTAAGAATAAAAAAATTTATTACAAAATTATCTTAATAACATATATATTAATCTTTACCCTTTTTTAAACAGATATAAATTTGTATTTTATGTG
>Ga0325410_1005237_pt1 | contig 14363 bp, 7 predicted proteins | sample PopdelMetagenome_16_FD_206182 | JGI IMG/M metagenome (GOLD analysis project Ga0325410, IMG submission 206182) | Populus deltoides microbial communities from Bellville, Georgia, United States - Xylem-PdIQD-R3 | ecosystem: Host-associated > Plants > Phyllosphere > Stem > Wood/Secondary xylem... | reverse complement strand
CCTTCTTATGATTTCTAACTTCTAGGTCTCCACAGGAATCTCACCTGACAAAATCAAACTCTGAATGTGCAAGATTTTGTGAAATTATTTTTGAAAATAAATGGCAACATTCAAGTGATGCTGTTAAATAGGTGCTAAGATTGGATTAACATGCATGAAAGAGTCCGCAACATTTTCTCTAACCCGGAATTCCAGAAGAAAAAAGTCAACAGACCTAGAGTAGCTCGGTTGTTAAAGCCACCCAGCTAAAAGTAACATAAAATTCAAATGAACAGGGGTGAGCATAGATCCAAAAAGACCTTGAGAACGTCCTATAATATACATGATCAAGAAGAGGTAGAGGCCCATAACTTCTAGCCACTTCTGCAAGAATAAAGATTTACAGATAATTTGAGGCATCCATAATGACAGCAGAAACTCACCACCTTTACCAAGAAAAATTGCAGCAGGCAGCTTCTATGCACAAAATCAGAACTGAGTTTAAGAATCATGCTCAAACTGTAGTCAAACGTAGGGGCAGAGTGTTACATATAGGTCTATAGTCAAATCCGCCTACCTCCACACAAAAAAAAGCAACACATAAAGTCATTAAGCCTCGCAAATCAAATAGTCCAAATTTAGTTCTCAACCTTAGTTAGATGTCACTTGTCAAGATGCATACACTGCATATATTGACTGTGCATGAATCTGAGATGGAGCGAATGCCATTTACTAATTATGTGAATTCTAAAAGGAGTACATTTCTTGACAACCTAAGATTATAAATGACAACCAAAGAAACCATCAGTACTCTCTGATTCTGGAGAACACAGCTGTAACCACCACAATTTCTAATCACCCAGTGTTAAAAGGTTTTCTACGTACACTTTTCAGTAGGTCAGTTTCCACAAATTCTCTAAGCAATTAAACAAGACATCAAAGAAGTGATTCTAAATCTATCATAAATTAACATACAGTTAAATCAATCAGCAAAGAAAATATATTGTTGTTTGTTTTGGATAAAGAAGAGGTTTATAAAAAGGAAGATGAGGCACCTTCCAGAAGGTGGAGAGAACGAGAGACTAGAAGCTAACTAAACTCAGCAACACTAGAGCTTTCCATTCTCCTTGGATATCAGTTAGTGACTCCCTTAAAGAGTTTATGAGCAGAAGAGTGTAATGAAGCTAAAAGAACTATTCACCATGCAAGATCTGCTCCAAAATTAGTGGTCGCTAAAGATTGCATCCCGCTCCTGCCATATAACACACCCCACAGACAAATAGCATGATTGCAAAGGATCTTGCTGTCATTGTTCTTAGCAAACCCTTCCAGGAACATCAAGAAGAAATGTCATCCATTGAGCCTGAAACTACCCGTAGTCTCCTGCAAATCCCAAAGAAACTACCTCACTTATCCCCTATGAATGACAAAGAAGAAGCGGCTTACAGTCTCCCCACCACCATCACCCATAACACATATATGAGGAGAAAGAGTAACAGTGAGCCTTCCTAGCTGGCCTTAAATCATTAGTTTTAATTTTGTTGAGAAAACCTGTCCAGATAAAAGCTTGAATCTGAGATGGAAACTCAGCTTTCCACATATAATGACCAAGAGTTTCCATCAGCTTTCCACATATAATGACCAAGAGGAAACAAGTAGGAGGTGAAGGCCTGGCAAGATTAAAAAAAAGCGAGCTACAAGAAAATTTACCCCTCTAAAGTCCAGAATCTAATATAAGACCCGAGGGAGAAGAAAAAAGAATTAAGAGTATGAACAGAAAACAGCAAGTTCCAATAACCAAATCAGTCTCCCAAGAAAAGATAGAAATACAGGCATTGCACAAGATATGAAGTCTGTGAAACTGAGGGAAAGAAACACAATAGAAGAGAAATGTGTTGCTAGTAGAATGATCTTCGACATCTGCTGATCCACAAAGCAAAATAAAATAAAATAAAAAACAGAATTATCTGTTCATGGAACACCAACCAAGGAAGCTCACCCTAATATTCAATGGCTAATTTTGAACCACAGTAAAACCATGTCTGTATTCCTTTCCAATTTTCATTCACTATTCAAACCATTGGGTTATGAACTAAAATTGAAGACATGAGGAGAGAGAGATCACTGATCAAAAGCCTCACGAAGCAGTCAGGTCTTAAGAGAGTTGAAGAGAAGTTAAGCAACAGAGAATCTGGGAAAAAATTTTAAAAAAAAATCTGAGAGATTTAAGGGTAAAAAGTATGATAAAGTACTAGACACAGCTCGGGTTCGCATGTTGCAAGTTGTTAGTCTGTTAGTTTAAATTTAAGATCATATTTTTCATGCTATGATCCATGCATCAATTTCAATCTACTCCCTTCATTGTGTTAATCTACTCCCTTCGTTGTTTTATATTGGGATCTCATTTGTTTTTGGTTATTCATAATTTTTTATCTCTAAATCTTTTCAAGATAGTGCCACACTTGATTTTTTACTTGGTTGATGTGAATACCGCATCAGTTTGTTTACACATAAGTATTCACATCAGTAGATACAGCCCACATATGAATTTAGCTAATTAACAACTAGACCAAATTTAAGTTGCTGATTTTAGATGCGAAACTTGAAATTTGAGTACTTGATTATCAAACATGAAAGAATTTTGAATCTCTAAGGTTTCCAGGCTCACCTGCCTCTGAAGCTGGAATGCCTTTCAACAGTATGGTGCTTATAGAACTAAATGGAAATTTCTTTTATAGCAGGACTCAAATAACAAAGGAGCTGACACTTATGATTAAAAGGGGGTTAAAAGTTCACCTATGAAACAAAAGTAGAAAGGGAAAAAGGATTCCTGCAACTTTCATGCTGCCACCACATCATACAATTTTTTTTCAATTGTAAGTTAAATTATTTACATAATATAACCAAACCAAAATAAAAAACAAAAAGGAATAATCTAGAGGTCAATTCATGAAAAACATAACCCAGCCACTCATTTACAGCCATGTCCCAATACCTCCAAAATAAAAGGAAACACCCAACCAAATCAAATTTCTTTGTCATCATCAAAAATTGACCAAAGAAGCCCTGTTTGACTGCCTTGGAAACCAAATGGACTTCAGAATTGTCCTACATAAGTCTATTATTCTCCCAAGCACAAGGCCATGGGTAGATGATAGACCAACATTCACTAAATAAAAAGCTCTATGAGCGACACAATGCACCAAAAGGCATTCAGTTGAGCATCCAGTTCTCTGATTGAACCATGCATGCCCCCCACAGAAGGAAGATGGAAATGAAAGTGAATGCATTTGCTGTATTATTAATGAACCTTACAGAACAAAATATTATACAGAGAAGAAAAACAAGATAAAAAAGTTATGCATTAGAAGAATCAATCAATTCACCACTTCTCAAACTTGTGGTTTAGAAGATCTCTATATATACTAACATCAGTGTAATTACAAGAGTTAAGAAACAGATGTACTAACCAAGTAAGAAACACGGCCCTACACTCAGAAGCAGATGTTCCTGGGATACATTTGTCAGGAAATTACACTATACAGAGCCCTGCCAAGAGTCTCCACAAGGTTCAAACACTGCCTTCAAGAGGTAGTTGTATTTTGTCCAAAATGGGAACCTTCCTTGAGGCGCATGATAACGCAAGCGCACTTTCTCATTTCAGGATCACAGAGCTGGAAAAGTTAACCACAGATTTATCCTCCCATCATATATATATATGTATATGTATGTATGTATGTATGTATGTAGAGAGAGAGATGCACTAAGCTTCACTAAACTATCATAATAATTGCAGTCCCTAGATGGTGCCATTGCACAAGAATTTGCACTGAATGATCAATCAAAAACATTTTACAAGAAGTTTAGTGAGAAATTATAGGAAAGAAATGAATTTGAAACCCTTTAAATACAGGATAAACTTCAACTTATAATCACACCAAACATGACAGATGATTCGCTAATGTTGATGCCACTTCGGTTCAATTATCACAATAAGTGACAGAAATTATGGCAAAATATCTGAGGACCTGTTCTTGAAATGAAGTGGAATGCAAATTTATGAGGACCATAAACATTTTTCAGAAATTTAGCCAAAAAACACAAATGAGAAGGAACATGAACTTACTCAAAAACTTAAGATGCCCTCAGGCTCTTTATTATGCTGGCCTCCAGCAGTTAAGGGCAGGCATGTCTGGTCTACATGGCAACATCTGTGTAACACCATGACCTAAAACAATACAGCAATTATTAGATTCAAATTGGAGGTCAATTTACTAAAGTGCTACAAAAGTCCCTTATGAGCAAAATGAGACCATCTTTTACAAAGCAAGCTCACCTGGAATGGAAGCTCCAGCAGGTACCTTGTTGGAGGGAGCAACCTGAAAACCCATATTATTTGGAGGTGGTAGCCGAAAGTGACCTGCCAAGGAAAAAATTTTATGATCTATTAGCCTGTGTATCAAAGAAAAAGTACATCCCAAAGCAAACACAGAAAATAAAACACACTTCCCTAAAGTCATATTGCAGGACATGCATAAACATGCCAAATGAGAAATAAACAAGCTCCCGGGTTCAGTTGCAATGCTTGCACATAAGCATGGCAAACAACTTTAAATACATATAATGTGCACAAGCTAGAAACTAGTAAAAGCATTTTGCATCCTCGCTCTGCAAAGCACTGATTGTGAACTTTAGGTATCAAGTTTTAAAGCGAAGACAAAACTCAATTAAATTGGTAAAAAAAAAATTCATAACATGTAATCAATCAAGCTTCCTTACAACTATGTTTTCTCTCCAGACCACAAATCTTAGTGAATGATAACTTGAACGCTTAATCAAGCATCCAATCAAAAAGGTTACTCCAAAAGAATCACTAATATGGGAAGCAACATAGAAAAGTAACCTACATGAGCAAAGATGGAAAGCAAGCGTCTGCCATCACTTCTTCTTCTTCTTCTTTTCTTTTCTTTTTTTTAAGTAAGCACGTGCAAACTCAATATATAGTATGATATCTATAGCATTAATGGTAAATAATGATACAAGATCATTACATTAAGAGACATTGTGCATTAAAGATAAAATAATGAATTAAAATGAGAGAAACAGTATACAGTAAGTTATCATTTTGTCTCTCATAATTATAGGTTTCAAGAAGTTAATTTGCTTTTTAAAATAAAATATTGATTCATCAATTGTAATATGGTTTAGCATCCACAATAACCTCCTCAAACCATAATCATTCAATCCCACCCAGATAAGAGCATGAATGGATTGTGCAGACTGTTCAGTATAATTACAGAGAAAATATGAATTGGTAACTTTCCTGTCTGATTCAATTTTATTTTAAAAAAACTAAAAAAGATCAAGGTCTAAGCAATACATATGCACGCGAGCACAGGTAGCAAGAGGATTTAAAAATACAAGATCAAGTGTTCTATAATTACAGGGACACAGTTGCACATACCTTCCTGGCCAAAAGAAGGGCCTGCATAAGATGGATTTCTTCCACCCATCCATGCACCAGGATGATTATCTGCATATTCGCTTGAAGGCATCCTCCACTGTTCATCAGTGGAAAATCGTGGCCGACCATCTGGATGTGATGGCATAGAGTATTGACGGGGATAAGGAAGCTGCTGAATTGGAGGCGTCGTGAATGAGAAGTGACCTGATGCATTTTGTGGTAGGTTTGAATGCAGCGGTCTTTGTGCAAAAGGTGCATTAACTGGCTGAAAATGTGGGTTTTGTTGAGGAGCTTGAGGATTTAAGAACATGTGATTCCCATGAGGAGTACTTCCAGCCATTTGGACAATTTGATTACTCTGTGAACAGAAATTTTAGGTCACAATAAACAAACTAACACATTCACATGTAAGTAAATGGACAGCCAAAATACTTACATTGGGTGTAGTACAGTATTCATGAGGTACAGCTGATTGATATGCCAAATGAGGAGAGGACTGTACAGATGACTGAGATGGTCGTATTGGTTTTGCTAGTAACGAAGATTGAGTTGGTACAGATGGTTGTGGTACCACAGTAGGCAGAGGAGCTGAAGGTGGCACAGGGGGAAGAGGAGGTGGTGGTTGTGACGGAAGAGGTGGAGGTGGAGGTGGAGGCGGCGGTGACAAAGATGTTGAGAGTTGAGGTGGAAGTGGTGGAGGTGGTGGTGGCGGCGGCGGCGGCGGTGGAGAGGAAGGCAAAGGCGGAGGTGGAGGAGGAGAATCAGGAGGCGATGGTGGAGAACCATCTGGTAGAGGCAACAAATGGACAGAATCATTTAATGCTGGTTCTGGTAACCTATCTGAGTAATGCGGCTGTGCTTCCATTTCAAAAAAAACACCTATGGATGAGGGTCTTTCATCCTTTGGGTGTCCAGACACATCTTCCATTTCAAGTTCAACATCCACATCCTCTAAGATGCAATGGCGCCTGTCACTTGCAGTCGCAGTAAATATTTCTCTCTCTCCTAGAGCATGGGTTGATTCTGTAACTCCTAACACAACATTAACTTCCTTAAAAGGACTGCTCAGAAAGTCATCATCATCATCATCCTCGAACACATGAGAAGATAAAAGCCCAGGCAACTGAAATGTGGCATTACTGGTACCAAAGCCAAGAAAACCAATATGGATCTTAAAGTCAATACCCAAATTTAAAGAAATTCTCCATTGATCAAAATCAAATTTCATCTAAAAATAAAACTCTATTGACCAAAGAAATGCATGTAATATGGCAAGCCATATGGAAACACGAGGGTTTAAACAAATTTGCACTGATAATAACAGAAGGTTTCATAACATAATAAGATGACTTCAGCAAACAAAAATAAAGAGCAAAAGCTCATGCGTATTCAAAATCATACAAAACTACCTATGGTATTAATTGTCTTCCATACTTCTACACATTAGGCTCTAGGAATGACATCTAGCACCTTAACATCTGCTACATCACCTCATACTCGAGGATTATTTAATTTCTTTAAGAGTATCAACTTCAGTTTTAAGTGAAAAGTTATAAGTTCAGTCAATTTTGTGCTTGTGGTTCATTTATACTTGTGGCAATCATACTTGCCCTTCTTTTGTGAAGTTACAAAAAAAAAAAACAAAGCTGATTTATGGTCAAATTTACAATTTTCATAAATAATAGCAATAGGGACAAGCAGAAGGCAACTTATCAAACCCAAAACCACAAATTGGAAATGGATCTAACACATGACAGCAAAGTATAACCCTTGAAGCATTGGGATAAAAGAGGAAGAGTCCAATCAAATGTATCCCCTCTAAAAGCCTCCAAGAAGACTGCCATATAATTCAAAGAACACAAGTGGAAACACATGCTTCCACTCTCCAATAGTACTCAACATGGTATTGTGCAAAGACTAACCAATGATTGACAGTTATTCTAGAACCCCCCCCCCTTTTTTTTTATTGCAAATGCTTATCTGTTCTATAAATACAGTCCTTTCTGTAAGGAAAAAAAATAAAGCAGAAATGCATGAAAATATATGGCTCCCTATGTTTTTTTATCATAAAGTGGCACACTGCAGATCACATATCTAGGATCCGGTTCAATTCCCTAGGCAATAATTGTGTTAACATTCACATGCATTTGTGCATATTACATTTTCCAACAGAAATAGTCGATTCCAATGTTATGTTCCAATTCTAAAACTATTTCTTTAATATAACCATGTCATGGACCATACCTGTATCAAATTTCCATGACAGTGTAGGACCATGCAAACATTTCCTCAAGGGACAAGAAATATGCCACTAACAAAATTAATAAAAATGGAAGAAAACACACCTGCCATATTCATCTACATGCATGCCTTCCATTTCCCTGATTGGATCATCTATAGCTCGCTCAGATTGGGATGGACGTCGAAGGGAAAATCCAGCAGAGGCATCATCATTTGAACCTCCAATACCATCCATATAGTGCCTCAAAACAGATTCTGGAAAGATTTTCCTCTCAAGCCACAACCTTAAAACCTGACAGCAACAATAGATCAACTTTTATTCTAATGAAAACAAACCAGCTCTATGGTGACATAAAAAGGAAAATAACCTTTAAACACTGACGACGATTTTCCCGAGCACTGGCTCCTGGTGGAGCAGCAGCACCAACAAGGCGTGGTAAGGTTGCTTGCACCGTAGGGACATACAAAGCTCCAGCGATACCTGAATGAAGGAAAAAAATCAGAAACATAACCACGGCAACTGTCATTATTGTTGATACAGAATGAATGACATTCTTTGATCCTCTAATATATACAAGGGTTGAAAGAGCAAGATTGATAGAGTCCTTGTTGAGTAGGATAAAGCAACCTTTTTGATTATGTGAACACTGGGTGATGGAATCTACAAGAAAAAATAAGTCCACTTTGCGGTGGAAACTAGGCTCACTTTCCAATTTTCGGATTAGAAGTTCTACAACCTGCAAAACCATTTTAGCTTGTTCAGCACCAAATCATGGAACCCTTCCATAGCTGATTCAATTAAACTTTGGCAAGAGAACAACAACATCATGAGCCTAGGAAAATCATGATAGAAAAAAAGTAAACTTCAAAAAATGAGGAAATGAAAAATCCATTACAAACTACTTATATAAAAACAAAAGAAGGGTATGATTGCTTTTTAATTTTTAAAGAATCAGTCAATCAAAAAAAAATGAATTAAGTTTAACTTATTTTATAACTGTCCTGACAATTTTTAACTCATTTTATACAGAGGGCATCAAAGAACCCCTGACTGCAATGTAAAGAATACCATAAAGGATAACTGTATCCCAACCATAACAATTCCCATATATAAGGGGAGGCAAATTTATCTAGCAGTCTTTTTGCTCAAAGAAAAGAAAATATGAAGCAGCCTTCTTGCAGAGAGATGAATAAAACTACAAAAATATATAATGGAAATAACATTTCGAGGAAAAGACAACTAAGAGCAAGAATCATGGAGCTTAAATAACCAACTCTTCTTTTTCTGAGAACCAATCAAGAAAAATAACAGAATAAAAGGAAGGATAACAAACCACCTCATTTGCAATGCCATACTTGGCACAATCAATGGCAAGGCGAGTTGCACGTCCAATACTTTCTTTTGTCCTTGATAAAGTCTCTATCATCCCTTCAAAAGCATCACGAGCCACAGCAGCTTCAGTACCACCACTCAATGAACCTCCAGCAGCCCTCTGTCCTGAACTAACTCTTTGCTCCTCAATTTCTTCAGCTTCCACTTGGCTGTGTGACGCTGATTGGTGACCATGTGAAGATGGAGAAACTAAATTTGTATTATGATAGAAGCCTTGCATATCTGCCTGTACAGCATTGCTAGTACCAAATAAAAAAATTTGGCTCGGTGAGGAGCTTGGGCTCCTTCCCTGAGCACTGTTAAGAGCTATAAAAGCAGGGTTTCCATGAGGAAAAGGTTGTGAGTGAGCTTGTCTCCTTTTTGCTTGAGCAGCAGCAATGAGATGTTTCATAGATGTAACAGAATCTAGAGTCTTAGAATCGACCAAAAAGCTGCTTCTATCATCCATACCAACTTCCAGTCTGCAATTATGCAAGAAAATATCTCTATAAAATGAATCAAAAAATGTAGTAAAAATAGATACATTTCAACAGGAAAAGAATCATACTCTGATGGAGCACACATTGGAACAGTAGGATCACTCATTTGTGAAGTTGCTTTAGGAGTACTTTTTGGCCTATCCCCAGAAAAAGCTGCTCTACTTTTTTGACTTGGCACATGATTTTGAGAGGTGTTTGAACTATCCAAAACAGGACCTGAAACCTTGCCAGGTCCAGCCTGGGCCCTCTTTTGAATGCCCAATGTGGAAACTTTAATGGAGGGCTTGGTAGCTTTATGCTGTTCCACAACTGGTTTGGTGGCAGGAAGCAGATGAGGAGACCTCTTAGGGGTAGTTATGATTGGTTTGGCCTCCTTGGTCAGTATCTGCTCGGACTCTGATTTGCCAGGACTTGGAGAGACACGAATATCATTCCTCTTTGCAGTTTTTGGACAGCTAGGTGAAAGAGGATAGTTCTGCATCAGCAAAGATGATTCCTTGGAATGGCTATTCTCTAATCCAGTAGAATCCCTCAAACTTGTCTGAGCATTAATAGAACTTCTGTGTTCTTGATTAACAGAACTTTCAACGTGCACATTAGTTCTCTTGGAAGTGTCTGAAACAGACACATGTGCTCTGACATTTTTGTCAGCTCCTCCATGAACAGGAGTTTTGGGTTCTTCTTCTTCATCTTCATTGTCGCCATCATAAAGGCAAACAGCTCTTCGCCTTTTGGGCTGTTGGGTGATAGAAACTCTCGTATTGATAGAAGCTAAATCACTATTTAGCTCAAGAGCATTTTTCTCCGTTCTGTCATCGGAATTGAGAGCAGCAGCGTCACACATCGCCTCCATTGCCCGTTTACGGCGTTTTAATACAGGCAGCACAGTTTCATCATTTGAAACATCAGATTTAACTTTACTCATTGGATCAGAAGCATCAGGTTTAGCTTTGCCAATGTCGGCAGATGCATCAAGTTTAACTTTGCTTATTTGTTCAGATGCATCAGTATTAGTGTTACCCCATTGTGCAGGAGCATCACTTTTGACTTTAACTGTCTGGGCAGATGCATCACAATCAACTTTACTCATCTTGGCAGATGTACCAGGTTTAAACTTACCTAATTGAGAAGAAAGATTAGATTTCACTTTACCTATTTGGGCAAAAGCATCAGATTTAACTTTACCACTTTGGGCTCTTAATGCCAAAAGGATTTCTCTTTTCCCATGTGCCACAGGCTGTTTGACTGCTTTGTCATCGACTACATTCAAGCTTGGTGAAATACTCATGTTTTCTAAGAGGGGTCCCTTGGTAACATCATCTTCCATGTCTACACGCTTTAATTTCTTAGCAGGATTTGTAGTTTCAGTCGTTTCAAGCTCAGATTTTCCATGTTCAGGTTGGGCACGCCTTTTCTTTTGAAAGACCTTATTTTTGTGTATATCATTGAACACCATAATAGTATCCTTTTTGGCTTTTGATAGTTCTGCTTTTCTACCACCATTGGCTCCTGAATCTGATTTAGGAGGACCTGGGGGGGGATCTCTTATTCTGCCACTAGCATGCTTGCCTTTTTCTCCACCTTTCACTTGCTCCCTAGAATCACATTCCAATTTTCTGTCTGCCCCAGAAACCACTGTCTTAGACTCATGAGGATTTGTCCTTGCCTCCTCACCATTACACAGGTTATTCATGCAATTAACATCCAGATTTCCATTACAAGAGGCTTCATCCTTTACAAAGGAAACATTATCCAAACTGGAAGCAGATAATACCTCTTGTGGTTGTTCACCATCAAATGTTTTAACCTTATTTTCAGAAGAAATACCTGGGGATGAACTGTCATCAGTGTCACATGAAACAGAAGGCTTCATACCTTCAGAGCCCGCTTCACCTCGTCTACTGGAGCAATGCTCTAACTTAGAACTAAATTCACGTCCTGATTCCCACATCACCCCACTTTGTCCAACTTTACCCATCCCCTCATTTAAGTCATCCCCTGCCCCATCCTCTTCCATTGAGTCAACAGAGTGACCCTCAGATCCTAGTGCTGATCTATCAGTATTATCTCCCAATCCACTTGACTTTCCCTTCTGCAACTCTTCAAAAGCTGCACAGATTTCCTTCACAGCTTGGGAAAAGAACCTATCTTTCTTACTCTGACACCGAGCTGACAATTTATTCTTCACTTCATTTGTGAATACCTGAATATCAGAAGGGGCAACAAAAGCACTGCAAGAGGAAAAACAAGAAATGGGAAGAAATAAGCTCTAATACAAGTTGCAACTAACTTAATCCATGCACACAATCAAGTCTCTGGCTCAATCAAGTTAAGTGTGGTGGCAAATAAACATAGCAAATTTTATTGCCATCCCATCCAAAAACCTAGTCATTGCTTTCCTTCATTTCTCAATAGCTGGTATTTACTACATTAGAGCAAAGAGTTGAAGACAAGCTACAGTAGGTCTAGATGTTAAATCATACTCCAAAATAGTACTCAACTAAGCATTTCTTAGTTGAAGACAAGCTTCCCAGGTTGTGTAGTAATAATACCAACAGTCAGTCCCAAATTCTCATTTTCAAAGACCTCAAACTATCAGTTATTAATCACACCAAAATGGTTTAGAAGGAAGAAAACTGTCAATTCCATGTTTCTGAGAAATACCACACAGGTTGTGTACTCTACGTATCTTGAAATATAAAGGCCCATATTATTGCACAGTTTACTCACTAAGATAACCACATTCTCAACCCTTCACCATGCATGAACAAATTTTGAACAAGAAATGCATAAAGAAACTTACATTTCTTGAGTTCCAAAAAAATAGACAAAAACTTTCTTAGCATCAGCGACTCGCTTCCAATCTTCAGGCCGGCTAATCTGAAATTCAAAAACCCATGAAATCGCTCAAACACAACCAAAATGACAAACTGTCAAAAGCTCAACAAAATATATCACAACAGTTGCAGGAAGAAGCCTTCACCCAGTTAATACCAACATCTTCATTACCACAACCCACAAAAATTACAGCAACAATCAATCAATTACCAAAGAACAAAAACAACCTAACAACAGTATAAACACTTAAAAGAGAATAGCTAAGAAGCAAATATAAAGGGGACAACATATTTACTACCAAAATTAACCAAGACACAAATCAAAGCCAACTGAGCCTTACTTTAAAACCCACAAAAAAATAACACAGAAAAAAACCATTATACCATCATCATCTAATCAAATGCACACATATATACCAACCCGTGAATCAATTAATCCTAATTTTCATGCCCTCAAAACTAATCAAATTACAAGAAAGAATTAAAGTATAAGTATACACATACAAGCATGAAAACTTAAGAGCTCAACAGAAAGAACCAAATCAAGTTAAACTAAAATCAGTAAAGCAACAAAAATAACCCCCTTCACCAATATTTGAGCCATCTTTAAATTGTAATTATTTACGACTTACTAAAATGGTAAAACCCACCACGAAAAACAAATTGATTCACATAACAAAATAAACTGAACCCACCAATCTTCAAAACCCATCACTAAAACCCACGAAACTAATTCGAAAAGATAAAAAAACTGAAGAAAGAATGAATCAAATTCATAAGATTAACTATATAATATATTTACAGATAGTGAAGTTAGAAAAAAAATGAATCGAAAATTAGGGGAAAAAACCTTGGCAGGCCAAGAAGGGTAACCCTTGACTTTAGCAAGAACAAGATCACCCAAACGAAACTGAAGTTTCTTCTTATTCGCTCCCTTTTTACGCCCCGGAGCCATAGGCGGTTACTTGTGTCGCTCTAGTTCTTCTTAGCGGTGTGGTTATTGATCACGAAAAAAACCTAAAATTTGAAAAGGAGGAGCAAGGGAGCCAATTGGAATGGAGAATTCGAATAGAGTCCAACAAAGAAGGACGTCCAATGAAAAATTCTCGCCGCATATTTGCCGGCGGGCGAGTGCCGTTAGGGTTCCGGCGATAGGGGTGCTACGGTATCGGAGGAGGATAGTGAAGAGTGCTGTGGTCGTGCATTTTGGAATTTTGGGGAAGCTTTAGAGAGAGAGAGAGAGAGAGAGATTGAGGAGGTGTGGCGGTGTAGAGAGAGAGATAGAGAGAGTTTGGGGCTTTTTTTGAGTTAGCAACAGTTTCTTTATTTTTACGTTTACGGTGCAAAAATATTTTTTTAAATAATTTTTTTATATTATTTTATTATAATAATATTAAAAATTAATTTTTAAAAAGTATATTATTTTACTGTATTAATATTTGCCATCATCATTATTATTATTATTATTATAGACAAATAAATTTAGGTTTTCTAGAACTCCACGGGTTTTCTAGAACTCCACGAAATTAATTGAGTTAATTATAGCTTAGTCCTTATATTTGTTTAACACTAATCTATTAGTCCCCATAAATAAATAATTAAATATTCTCTTGAGCCTTTCCTAATCAAATTCTTATTTTCTTGAGAGATTATTAGGCACTTCCTTTATCGCAGGATCTTTTTCGAGAATTTTTTTTGTCATTTTAACGTGAGTAATTATTTGGTAATGCGTTTTTACAAAAATATTTCTAAACAAAAAAAAAAGATATTTTTATGAAAAAACAATTTAAAACTACCTTATAAAATATTAATATTTTTTTCTGTTCTAGTATTTCAAAAAAAAAAAACAAATGCTAAATAATTGATGAAGGGATTAGGTAATAAGCCAATTGAAAAATATAGGTACTAAAATAATAGTTTTTGAAACCAGATTAGCTTTGTTAAACTACATAGATTAAATTATAATTAGT
>Ga0325410_1005236_pt1 | contig 14366 bp, 14 predicted proteins | sample PopdelMetagenome_16_FD_206182 | JGI IMG/M metagenome (GOLD analysis project Ga0325410, IMG submission 206182) | Populus deltoides microbial communities from Bellville, Georgia, United States - Xylem-PdIQD-R3 | ecosystem: Host-associated > Plants > Phyllosphere > Stem > Wood/Secondary xylem... | reverse complement strand
AAATACAGTTTAATAATAGTATATTTGGTAATATAGTTTAATATATTTTCCAAACTGATTTTTTCTTAAATAATATAAAAAAATATTTTTTATAATTTCAATACAATAATATAAAAAATATAAAATTATTATTTTAATATATTGTAAATAATGGTAAATTGCATCAACACACAAATTGAATGTGTCTCGAACAATTAAATTGGCGATAATGCCAAGAATGAATAGTAACAACCAACGACAAACAAAGCATATATTAACAAGTACTGCACTACTAACGTAAGAAAAAAAGTGAGTGCTTAGAAAGATGATCGAAACAAACGCTGCCTGTTTTTTGTAACAGCAGCAAGCGATTCTGCTCCTGGATTTTCCCCTTTGGACTCGGGACTCTTTGTTTTCTGTAAATGTTTCTTTATTTTTTTTCTCTATTACCCGAAAAGCTGCAAACTTTATCAAAAAGGATCCGAACCAGCTTTTATGTTTCACTCACTTCTCTTTCTATCACTATCAGAATTCAGAAATCAAAATTTCCATTGCTTTTCCTCGTTAAAAGATCATTTCTTTAATACTTACATCGCAAAAGGTTGTTGCGTTGACAACTTCTTTCAGTTTTTTGTTGTAGTAGCTTAAGCTACACATGGCTTGCATGAAGCTGGGATCAAAATCAGAAGTGTTTCATCTTGATGGCCATACCTGGTCTGTCACTCTTTCCTTTATACATATGTTCATATGCGTGTGTATGGATGAATGTAACGTATTTGATTATAAAAAGTGGGGGTTTTGTCAAAGTTGGAAATCGTATAATATGGGTTTATTTTGTTTTTTGTTTTTATGTTGAGATGGGTTTTTGGGTTGATTATGATAGTGCTAGAGGGTAATTATGTGAGGTTGTTGTGTGTTTGTGGCTTATCGCGCTTAAGAAATGTGTGTTTAAAGATGATTACTTGCAAAGATCACTGGCATTATATAGTGGTACTGATGTAGCCAATGTAATGAAAACTGAGTGTAGATGAATGAGTGGGGTCTTTCCCCATCTTAATTAGTTCTGGGGTGAAAAATTCAAATGATAAGTGTAACAATAGGTGCAAATCTGTTGAGTCAGTTCTACTGCTGTTTGCAGTCAATTGGATTTACTTTCACTTGCTTTTGGATTGGATTATATAAAGGTTTTTCAGGCACTGTATCATTCATTGATGCTAATTTTTTTCACGTATAACCTCACTTGATAACTAATTGTGCGTACTTCTACATGAAGTAGTGTTCGTTTTTTAAATAGAGATTTCCAACTGCATTTCAAATAAACCAGAATGTGCTTAATTTGGTGCAGGCTTTGCTCAACCGGGCTTCAAAGTGATGTCATTATTGAAATTGGGGAGACGTCTTTCCATCTCCACAAGGTGTGTTTACATGGCCAAACCTTACTTTTGTTCATCACTAGATTACTAAAATTTGTTGTGTGTTATATAGACACCACACTCTGAGGTGACACTCGAAGGATGCTCCTTTAAGAGCAACATTAAGCTTGGACGTGCATGTCTCATACCTTATGTGTGAATTTTGCAAATAGAATAGAAATTAACTAGAACGGCCGGCATGCTCATCTTGTAACACCGAGTTATTCTTTCGTTGACTCTTCAATAAAACAGACCATACTAAGCAGACAATACTTGAAGTTTTTTAAGGGAAATCATGTTATTTAGATACAGGAAAATGTATGCTTGAATGATTGCACTATTGGTTCTTCCTAGAAATTAGGGAAAACTTTAGCTGGCATTAATTTTTAGTTATCTCTAATCATCACAGGTTAGCTAAAGGATATCATAACTGGCATTTAATCTTAACAGTTTTCTCTTACCCCATTTCATCAGTTGTGTTCCGAGCTTGCAAGATATTGCTTCCATGTGTTAAATTAGCTCATTTCACCTCAAAATATTGAGGATATCGTGGATCAAAAGGAGATTTAGCAATGAGACTTTCTTTTGTACCTTTTATCTTTGTTGTTTATGAAAATTTTAAAGAATGAAGTTAGTAAAATGGAAATAAATTTTGGAAGCAATTATCTCCAACCTGTTATTATTTCTTTGATTGTTTCCCCTTTTCCTCTCATTCTCAGATATAATGATACTCGTGTCTTACACATTGGCCTTTGTTTGCTCTACCATTCATTGGGGAAGAACAAAAAGGCTCCCCCCTCTGCCTAGCTAATTAGAACTGTGGTAGACACCATATCTTATAGTGTTCACTTTTATGATTTTATTTGTTCACCATTAAAATGAATTTTTTTTCTTTCGTCCTCTTTTCTTTCCTCCAGTTTCCATTGCTCTCTAGAAGTGAAGCGCTAGCAAATCTTACTGGAGATCATTCTAGCGAGAATGAGAAAAAGTGTGTTCTAAAACTTCATGATGTACCTGGTGGAGCAAAAACCTTCTTGCTCATTGCCAAATTCTGTTATGGAGTAAAAATGGAACTCACTACATTGAATGTAGTCAGTCTCAGATGTGCAGCTGAGTATTTTGGGATGAGCGAAGATTATGGGGAGGAAAACCTCATCGCACAAACAGAAAATTTTCTCAATGAAGTATTTGGCGGCTGGACAGACTCCCTTAAAGCTCTTGAAACCTGTGAAAACGTTCTAGCACAAGCTGAAGAGCTTCATATTGTTTCGAGATGCATAAATTCCCTGGCAATGAAAGCTTCTGCAGATCCAAGCTTGTTCAGTTGGCCCATGCAAGGAGGCAGCGACATGAGGAACCCAGATGGCACTGTATTCTGGAATGGAATACGTACTTCAGCCAAGCTGCATCCTGTGGGTGAGGATTGGTGGTATGAGGATGTTTCCTTGCTTAGACTACCTCTGTACAAAAGGCTAATTCTGGCAGTTCGTTCAAATGATATGAAGCCTGAGAGGGTTGCTGGGGCACTAATGTACTATGCAAAGAGGCATCTGCCTTTGCTGGGCAGGGAATCAAACATCGAGAGTGGAAACTTTGCTGCGCCTAGATCAACAATTTCTGGTACTTCTGAAGCAGATCAAGGGAATCTTCTTGAAGAATTAGTGGGATTGTTACCTGATCAAAAGGGTGTTACTCCAAGCAATTTCCTGCTTAGACTTTTGCGAACTGCCATGATGATACATGCCAGTCCATCATGCCGAGGGAACTTAGAGAAAAGGGTTGGAGTCCAGTTGGACCAAGCATCTCTTCAAGACCTTCTGATACCAAATACAGGCTACTCAGTGGAAACCCTTTATGATATTGACTGTGTTCAGCGAATTCTCAATCATTTCATGCTGGTGGATCATGATGATCCTACATCAAATTACATAGTAGATGAGGAGCAAATGATGGAAGGTTCTCATTTCCCAACCCCAATAACAACAGTGGCAAATCTGATCGATAGTTATCTAGCAGAGGTGGCACCTGATGTTAATCTGAAGTTAGCAAAGTTTCAGTCCCTTGCTGCTGCTGTCCCTGAATACGCCAGGCCATTAGATGATGGAATTTACCGAGCAATAGACATATATCTAAAGGTAAAGGCGATAACTTTCAAATGGTTCTTTACTTGTATTCCTTGTCAAAGTTCATCATTAATTCTGATGATATAGTTCAATCTTAGGGGCTTCTTTGTTCACTGTCTAATGGCATTGTTTAAAATGGAGCACTATTTGGTTGAAAGTTGCACCTTATGCTCGTCATGCTCCTCCTTCTCTTTTCAATTTTTGGCTAGCCTATGTTAATGGAATTCTTTTCCTACGAAGCTATTTCCTTGTGCCTTAGATCTGTGATTTTGTTATTTCTGTGGTCACTAAAACTTTCCTTTTAATGCAGGCGCATCCATGGCTAACGGATTCGGAACGGGAACAACTTTGCAGGCTCATGAACTGTCAGAAGTTTTCATTGGAAGCCAGCACTCATGCAACCCAGAATGAGAGGCTACCTCTTAGAGTCACTGTCCAAGTTGTATTCTTTGAACAACTACGGCTTCGCACCTCTGTTTCTGGCTTGTTTTTTGTCTCTGAAAACCTTGATAATTCACGAAATCTAAGTGGGAATCTTGCTCTTGCCAGAAATGGTTTGCACACTGAAGCAGGAGCCACACATGGCCGCATTGTGGTTGATGACATGAAAAAGCGAGTTTCTGAGCTCGAGAAAGAGTGCTTGAGCATGAAACAAGAGATTGAGAAGATGGGGAAAACAAAGTTGGGGAGTTGGAACAACTTGTTCAGAAAGTTTGGTTTTAGCCAATCAAAGTCAAAACCTGTGGATCCTAAAGCATCAAAACCAACCGATACCAAAGAATCACCAACATCCTCAGCACCACTCGTGAATGGAGGAGAACATCCCAATAACGAATCAGTAGAATGAACCTTTTGATCTCCCAAGGAAAAGAAAAAGAAAAAGAAAAAAAAACATTTCCTTTCTTGATTTTAGCGTAAGCTATCTAGTTAGAGGCTGGTTAAGCTTATCACGTGACTGTCTGTATTTACGAATTAGCTAGTCGGGACTCGCCAATTTTTTTTTTTAATTTGTAATTAATTTATTAATAGTAGATTATCAAATTTTAATATAAAGGTGCTTTATTCATTGTATTGTAGGATTGTATTCAAGGTGACATGAAGGGGCAGGTTTGGGAGCTCGAAAAAGAGTGTCTGAACATGAAAGCAGAGATTGAGAAGCTAAGGAAGACAAAACAAAGTTGGACCATCTTGGCCAGGCAGTCTGTTCTGGTTGATCAAAGCCAAAATCTAGGATACCAAAGCAGTAAATTAAACCCAAAAATTCCAAAGTATCACCTTGTCAGCTTCACTCATGAATGGAACAGAACATCACAATCCTTAATCAGTAGAAAGAAAGCGAACTCTCGAGCACCTCTTCTGAAAGCTATATAGGAAAGGAAAGCTAATTCGCTGCAAATCCATGCAAACCATAACTACAGCACACTAGTGGCTTGTATGAGGGATGCCATTGTTTTTCTGATGTCTTTCAAGTTTAATCGCAAGATTAATCCATCTATCAACAACTAAAAAAAATTTCAATCTAAAACCACAAAATCTATCACAATATTAAATTGATTTTAGCGCACTTCTGCTCCTCTTGGTTAAATTGTTTTGATTTTAAAAAATTTACAACTTTCTTCCATATTCTTCTTCTTCCAAGAAAATATTTGTAGACAACACAGCTAGGGAGACAGGCCCAACAAATAAGAGAATCTAGTTGATTTTTGTCAGCCCGCAGACAATAGCCTAAGCAAAGCCCAAGACATTTAAATCACCAAACACTCACAAGACCATTCGAATCAAGCAGCAAAGATCTCCCAAAACAGAACCCTAGAAAATCGAAATCCAAAACGAAAATCACAAAAACCAGGGAGCAATCCTGTGATGCGTGTAGCCTTTAATGATTTAGAGGAAAAATGTCAACAATTGAGACCAATATGAGCCAGCCCCATAAAACCACTAACGCAGCTAGAAAGATTGAGACGTCATTTGCATCATCGTTCAAAAGATGGGGTAGAGGCCATCCTTTTGTCAGATACGGTCTCCCCATGATTTCTCTCACTGTTTTTGGGAGTATAGGACTTGCTCATCTCTTGCAAGGCAGGTTTGTGCTTTTCTTTTTCTCAATTTATGAAAAAGTTCGTAGCTTTATAAATCTTAGGATGAAAGATGGGGCCTTTGTAATATTGTAAGATTATAAGTATTCATGTGAGATCAGTTTCTATTGTGAAAAACCCAGTTCGTATTTTGTGTTTATATCAGGTTGGTGTTGAATTTAGGCTGATAATGTTAGCTTCTGTTTTGTGGTTTGAAACTTTTGTAACTTAATGAATCATGCTAGCTTGTGTTTGCGTGTTGTTAAATTTTTCATTTACTTTTGTAACTTTATGAATTGTGCTAGCTTTAGTTTGGCTTATTTGAGTTATTAAAAAAGGTGAGTGACCTAATTTTAAGGTTGCTTTCAAGCTCATGTTTGCAAATAGTTGAAGGCAGAAGTTGCAGTTGGGTGATTAATTTATTGAGATGTTGGTATATTTAGGTTTTAGTTATTTTAGTTTCACTTGTTATGAAGGCCGATAGTTTGTGTAGTTCTTGTATGATATGCCGTAACCTGAAAGCCTGTTGGTGCCCATTTTTGGGTTTTTGGTCTGGTTTCCTTTCTGGTGGAGACTGGGTTTCTTGGTTTTGGAATTTTCATGGCTGAAATATCATTCATGGAGGAGATTACATGTTGAATGAGGTGCACTTATTTTCTCTTGATAGAGATCTACTGGTTGTCAAAAAGTCTTGCTTTAGGAGAAGTTGGGAGCTTCTCAGTTTGGAACACGTGAATGTTGTTTGAAATTTTTTTAATATTATGACACTACCTTTATCTTTCTAATCTTTTAATGTATCATCTGAGAAGATCTACCCATATTGGCTGTGCAGATTTCTTATGTGGTACCATTGAAACCCTACTCATTTTGGTCGTCCAGATTGGCACCATTGAAATGTGAATGTGAGGTGAAATGGTCAGTTAGATCCTTTGGCTGTACTGGAAGATATTGGCCAAGATTGTTGGATGATTTTGAGCAGTTTAATCTTTGACTTGATCTTTTCACTCTAGTAGGATCAGAATGTGTTATTTGATCATATAATCCAAATGATTGCAAAATGGCCATGGTTTTTCTTGGGCACAGCTTTCTTCATATGATGCACGTGACATAGACGTTGTGCAGATGATCTATATATATGCTTTTGTGATCATGATTTCAGTTATTGGTCTTGGCCCATACTTGATTCATGATATATGAAATAATGCCTGTTTAAAACACTGTTTCGGTGCCTAAAAACTCATTATTATCTTCAGGTTTTCATTTCATTTCATAATCTTTTACTAAGGTGGTGGGATTCTGTAGTTCAGGAAGGATATTGCTAAGGTGAAAGATGATCGAGAATGGGAAATTATTGAGACACAAGGAGCACTATCTAGATCTGGACCACCAGGATCATACAATCCTAAAAAGATGTCATTGGAAGAGGAGTTAAAGGTAATTGCGGTTCTGATAGCACAACTTAAATTAATAAAACCATGGACATTTCTATAGCTTACTTGCTTCTCTGTGTTTTACAGGCTTTGCAAAAGAAAGTGGACACAACCAACTTTGAGTACAAAAAAATTCCTAGGCCAAACGAAGGCAAATCAGGCTAGTCCTGCTAGTTTGAGCTTGTTGCATGTGTCACTAAATTGCACTTTAGCTGGAAAGTTCATGAGATTTTGTATTATTTGTGTAGCAGTAGTGTTTTCCAGTTTTACGAGTGAAACACTTCCATGTGTCCCTGTTGTTCAGCAATAAATAGTGAATAGATGTGATGCAAGCATCCAGTTTTGCCTGAATAAGTTCAATGCTCATATTTGATTATTTTGTATCCCAAAAGACCCCAATGACAACCAATTACACTATCCATTTCATAAGAGGAAAACTAGCACTGGATCATACAACGAATCTCTCTCTTGTACATTTGTCGACCATACTTCAAATGAAGAATCGGTCTGAGAGGATGATAATTGTTTATTTAAACTCGTACGAGCATATGACATATTTAAGTCGTCACACTGCCGGTGGGGGTTCAGGTGGAAACAGACCGGGACAGCAACTTGTAAATAGGCCACAGCAGCACAGAAACCAGATCCTGGATATTTCAGAATTTGAAAGGAAAAAAAAAAAAAACAGTAAAATTACCCAAAAGAATCGGAAGACCTGATATTTATTTTGAATGTTATATAGGCAAGGAAAAAGAAATGTTCATTACCATGACAATAGTCGTCTAGAAGGTCCAGGAGGCATGCCTGCTGCTGGTGGTGGTGCATCTCGTGGTGGAGGTGGATCCATCTTTCTTTGTAGTGATCGGAGGGGAATTAAAGTAGTTCTGGAGTAGATGGGTGTTCGAGAGGTTTTGAACTAACAGGTGAGAGTTTCTGTTTTACGATACTTACGTGGGGGCATGGATAGAGTAATTTGGTACAACTCCCGTTCTTAACACTTGCATCCATCTACCATTCAAACGCTGTTGTATCACGTCAAACTCACCTGTATTTCTCTTGAAGTCCATCAATTTTATGTGCAAGTATCTGTACATTTGAATTTTGATGAGTGGTCCCTAATCTCTTTTTTACAACTTGTGTGAACTAACAACGACTCTTTCAATATCTTATTACAAGGGTGGGTCTAGAATGCTTGTGTTCTGGGTATAGACACTAACTGTCTCCGTCTGGAAAATCGATTTGAATACAAAAGCAGATCCGTTGGTCTAGATGGGCATAAGCCGAAGTACCAACTTCCTTATTATATATTAACTAGATGGAAATTTCAAGAATCCTGTGCTAAGGCTTAGCGCAAGCATCTTAAAAAGGCACTCCACTATTACGGTACAACGTGAAGCTGTGGCTTAAGAGGCCAGGATTCGAGTAAGGTGGAATCACATTAGGGGCTCCATCCTTTTGGAGTGAAGTGTCCAACTATGGATAAAATATCCAGCATCATTTCTGACGAAATTCCATTTATTCTGCCCTGATGTTTCTCCATTATTTGAGTTATGACTGATTGGACGCTCTGTGTTTCTTTGTTACTCTGCAGTCTGCCATGCCATTTTTTCACTTTCCGCATTCCTCCGATGACAGCTAGCTTTTACAGTCTCAGGAAATACAAATTAACCATCTCATTTTCCAGCATGCACGTAACCCACCACAGGCATTGCAATAAGTTAATAACTATGGCACAAAGACCCATTTCATTATCTAACTTAACATGTAAGATGATTCTCTTCTTTCCCATCTTCCGTGCTTGATATAAATGACATAAAGATTGACCTCATGCAGGCCCCATACATACATATTATGCATGTGCACGCACGAGAGGTGGGGGGTGGGGGGTGGTGTAAATTGGAAAAAGCGATTAACACTCCGAAAAGAATTGAGAGCAGGTAAACTATATTAGGCGAAAACTTCACCCCAACCATCTCCACAATTACAAACTTATACCCAGTTATCCCAGAGAAAGTACCGTTGCTCCTTATGTACATCACCCCCATCAACACAAATAAGAGAGCAAAAGTTGTAAAACCTACCTAGTGTTCCTTTTCTCTTTCCTCTCAAATATATCCCCCCACACTTTTCCCCAGTTTTTATTCATTTACACGTGACATCAGCAAAATCACAGTACAAAAAACTCTTCTTATCTCTCCAATTGTATCCCCTTAACCCCAAATAATATGTGAAAACAAAAAGGGAAGGCACTGAAAAAGGCTACTTGAAGACAATGCCCGCGATGGTCCTAAAATCACCTTGGCTTTGGTTGTGATCCAAATGACCATGATGGTTGAACAAGCCTCTGAGTTGATGGACTGCCCAGGAATGTTGCCTGAGATCGAGCAAGCATCTCTGTCATTGATGGGGTTTGATAAGATTGAACAAGACTTGAACCATCAGTGGAGTCTCCTCTCACAGTTGCTCTTTGCCATGAGTGAGAGCTGAGGCCTGATAGAATATATGCTCTCCCAGATGCCTCGTATACATGTCTGCTTGCCATCCTTTCTTGCATCTCCTTGAGCTCAGCGTCTAGTGCAATACATAATCGATCATGGAACTTAGCTGACACAGTTTCTGACAATAACATTCGACAGTTTTCAAGGATAGAAGCTGCACCAGCTAGATCTCCTCGTTCAGCTGTGGTTCTTGCCCGTGACATTGCTTCAGCTGCTTGGAACCTGTTGCGTTGCCTATCCACTTCAATTGACACTATTGCTTCTCCAGATATTTCAGGTCTTTCAAGTTTAATTTCTTCACTTTCTAATGTTGCCATTTCTTTAGTTAAAGGATCCCTGTATGCACATCTCACCTTTAGCAGTGATGTTTGATTCCTGGAAGGCTCTGCTGGAACATTGACCGAAACCAGGAAATCTCTCTCTTCATCAGCATATAAATCTCCAACATCTATAAACCCAGTGCGGGCATCAACCATCACTCGACTAGGGTAACTTCCTGCTTTCAATGAGCCAAGGTGGACACTAGGGTGCATACACTCAACTCCCACTTGCAACTCCTGCACAATGACACTTAGAAGACCCCCAATGCACTGTGCAAAGGCATCCTGGATCACAGCTTCAGTCTCAATAAAAGAGAAGGTGCCTCCAGAAATTTCAGAAATGGAATGCATTGATGAAGCATCATGGTCAGCGCCAAAGCCAAAAGCATGCACCGGAATCTGGAATCCAGCATTGTCACCACCATGAATCGACACAGGGAGGAGCAGCTGGTAGTTTGGTTGAGTTTGGTTACCACCATTACCACTGACAGTATAAGTATCCTGCCCATCAGATAGCAGTATAATACTTGCCACAGGATTCTTTTCCCTTCGGTCTTCCATTACCTTGGCTCCCTTTCTCAGACCTTCAGCAATGTTGGTCCCACCATTAGCAACCAAAGAGTTGACTGCTTGAAGTGCATGCTGCCGACCTGTGTCAGACATTCTACGAAGGGGAAAGAGGCGGCGAGCAGTAGAAGAAAAGGCAATAACCGAGAGCCTGTCATTGGAACCAAGGTTCTGAATAACAAACCCCATTGCTCGTTTTAGCAATGCCAGCTTTGTACCTGCCATGCTACCACTGATGTCAAGCACTGTGACTAAATCAACTGGAGCACGTGGAGTTTGAGATAGTTGAGGCAAGCTAGCCTGGTTTCCTCTGGGGTTTAATCTTCCAACTGTTGCAGCAGCTTTGATATGGACCAAGACAGTGAAGTTATCGTAAGAATTAGAACATGATGCAGCTGACACTTCTGGGTACGTTTTGATCTCAACTGTTTTAGCAGGATTGTGGCCTGCATCATTTTTATTGCCGGAGCTTCTCTCAGAGGATGCAGGTTGGAGATCTAAGGATTCATCATCATCGAAAACACTAGGTTCAGGAGCCTGCATCAATGACACATGTCGCCTATTAAGATCTCGACGTGGTGGGGGAGGTAATCGGTGGACCATAGTCATCAAAGCATCAGTTTGAGGCCAACCCGCTGATGCTCTCCCAGGCAGTGGATCCAAAGTTGGTGCCTGAAAGGGGATTTCTTTCCATTTCGCTCTGCAAACTGGACAAAGTTGGTTGCCATGTTTCACATTTGAAGAAATGCAGTGGAAATGGAAGGAATGTGAGCACTCTGCAGTAAAAATCGCATGTCCATCACCTTGTTTCATCTTGGCCAGGCATATCGAGCAGGTTTGCTGAATTGAAAATAAAAAAGCCAGAAAGGACGTGTCAGATGAAAATTTGGAAAAAATAATTCTCACAACATCCATGACAGTAGTCGCAGCATGCAATAGCAAACCAGCAACCTCGTAAATAAATCTGGGAAATGAAAATATAATAGATCTACAGAAATCAGAATAAAAGTTGCTGTTTGCATTGAGCAATCTGATAAGTCTCAATATTGGTATGACAACATTAACTTAGTAGAAGTTGCTGTATCACAGGACCAGTTAAGGATAGTGAAGGACTAATCTGGAAGCATGTTAAGATGAATCTCCCAGAACTCGTGCATTTAATAGTGAGTGGCTGCATATGTCAGTCCGATTTAAAGAAACTGCAAATTAGAAACTACTTCTGACATCTAGTGCTCAAGAAAAACAGACTTTTAACATGAAAAAAGTACATTTTCTTATTTTTTTCTTGTGGTTATAAGTGCACAATATCAGCATAAATTACAGATATCGGATTGTTTTACATCAACTTTATCATCACAAATTGCATAACAATCTATTGCTAGCATATCACTGTAATCCCTGGGCAATCTTCCTGTTTTTTATGCCCCTCCCTCTGCTTTCAATAAAAGATGAATGCGAGGATATTTCATGTTGATCGTGTAGAACTACTCACAACTGATTACAATTGTAGGTGTGATTAGCTTTAGGGCCTTGGGCCAGTCCAGAAAAGAAGTATTATCAAAAAGGGAGGAAGGAAAGTAGCAAGAAATCAACATTAAGGTTAAAGAAAGTCAATGTTAGGTATCCGACATATGGGACACACTGGGAAATGTAGAGTTAAAATACGAGAGTGCCTTTTGAAGATTATCATGCAACTATACAGTGGATACAGATGAACCAGAGCTTTCAACAATGCTAAATCCAAATCCACATCCATGAAAGGAAGCGAAATGCTAAGCTGCTTTATGATGATTCTTTTCCTGTCTTTTCTTTTGCTCTCTGATGAAGTTTCACACCTAGAAAGCTTGCAACCAAATACTCGAAATAGTTCAAGTCACCAAGCAAGCTGCTTTTCTCGTCTCCAAGGGAACGAGGAAAAGGAAAGATGAAGTCTATAGTGTTCCTTTTACTATTAAGCCAGTTGGTAATGGTTCAGAAAGGGACTCACGCAGTAACCCCACAAGGTCAAAGAAAGGAAAACAACATGACATCAGCTTCACAGCGCAATAATTTCAAGTACTGGTCAAAAACTGCCAAAACTACTGATTTAAGATCAAACCAAATAGAGATATACTATTAAATTCTACACTTTTTTTTTTCTGCATATAGATGATACGCAGACAAGATCTTCAAACAAATCCACGGATAGACGCAGAATCTATCTATATGTTCATTTTAGAAATAGAATATAGAGCCAAAACAAGACGCAAAGATACAAGCTCGTGCAAATTCATTAGAAGCAGGAAAAACAACAATAAATACCATGATTAATGGTACAAAATCTCTAAAATGCAAATAAAACAAAGATGCTGGAAAATATTTATAAATGCCTAAAACTGTTTCAGCTGTCCATGTCATGAGAAAAATACAAAGGAAATAAATGCTTATAAAAATCCAGTGCCCCTATTTTGAAGGTGACAACGATGTATAATGAAAATCTAGGAAACTAGATTCCTTATCTATGCTACACTTAGTAAGGGAAAACCTTCATTCAATTAATAGTAGTACACCTAATTGGCTTATTAGAACTAGTTGAGCTGAGGTTTTAAGGATCAGAAAAAAAATAAAAACAGTAGGAGATAAATAAACCTCTCTTTCTACTTTCTCAACCCTAAAACACAGACTAGAATATAGCAAAAACTATACAAAAAATTCTTTTTCACCACAATCTCAACTAAGAACTACCCAAACCCATCAAGAAACAGGAAAGAAAACACTATAATGTTCAATCCTTAGCAAATAAAAACAAGAAAATATATGAGAAAAAAGAAAAAAAAGCGAACAAACCTTGGATGATTTGCTTCCACTCTTGGCCAACCTTAACCCATGCGAAGATGGTGTCGGTGTCATTGGCCTAGAATCCCAATTTTTTGGTGAAAGCAAAGCAGCATCAGATAATCTTTCACTTGAAGGTGCTGCTGAGTCATCTAGAGTTCTAGGTACATAAACACAAAGATTTAAACCCAAAGCCAGCTTTGCTTTTCTCCATTTACTTCCCATTTTTACTTCAATAATCTTTCTTAGCTAACCAAAGCAAGAACACACACCCGAGAAAAAAAACAGATCTCAAAGTGAAAGCCTTTGAAACTCCAAGATGCTTCCTTTTTGTGTTTTCTTTCTTGGAATGATAGAGAAAAGTGATGGGTTTTCAACAAAAGTAGAATGGAACACAGAAACCAAGACCGAAAGAGAGAGAGATTAGTGGAGGGAGGTCTTGTTTTTGTTTTGTGGTGTTATATATTCTAGAGAGAAAATTTTGGGTTTTGCAAGGCTAAAAAAAATGTCAAAGGAAGTGACTGATTCCCAGACACAGAATGAGAAATGGGTGGCTTAAGAGTAGTCCAAGCCCTCTCGTGTTGTTCTTCTTGGCCGCCATTGAAGAGGGAGTTAGGGGGAGAGAGACAAGTAGGCTTTTAGAGAGATTTAAGGATTTTGAGTTTTGACCTTTGTTGTCGATGTGTTGAGATTTTGAGAGTAGCAAATGGAGGCATAAATAACTATTTTTTTATTTAAAAAAAAAATAAAGCACGTTTGGGTTGAATACAGAAAGCTTGATGGCTGCTTTATGCTATCATCAATCATGCAGCTCTTGGCTATCGGATTACTCATCTCCTCTATTTTCTTTTTCTTTTTTACTTTTTCATCATCTTTTACAGCTCAGTCTAGGTGGTAATTACTACACTTGTACAAAGTAAAATTACCATCCAAAACTACAAGGGCAAGAAATCATGATGATAATTTTTTCTTTTTTAACGTGATTTTTTGAATTATCTTAATTAATTTTATATATTTTAAAATTAATAATTATATAAATCTATAATAATTGTGAGGCTTATAAGACTTAAACTGTCTACTTATAATTTAACCATTTAAACTATATTTCTAAAATTTAAAGTTTAATTTTCTTGATTATTATTCACCTG
>Ga0325410_1005233_pt1 | contig 14372 bp, 10 predicted proteins | sample PopdelMetagenome_16_FD_206182 | JGI IMG/M metagenome (GOLD analysis project Ga0325410, IMG submission 206182) | Populus deltoides microbial communities from Bellville, Georgia, United States - Xylem-PdIQD-R3 | ecosystem: Host-associated > Plants > Phyllosphere > Stem > Wood/Secondary xylem... | reverse complement strand
AATAGTTTCTTTTTTATTTTCCATAGATTTTTTTTATTTTCGACTTTCCTTTTTAAGAAGCGAATTTGTTATTCGAGTTTTTCAGTTGGATTATTTGAAAATGCTGGACCATTAAGATGATGACACGCGTGGGATAGTTGTGCCATAATTTAGTAGAGGGTAAACTACATTATGACCCTGGTAGATTTTATAACGTTCCACTTCGGATTCTGTTTCTAGATTTCCTATTTTTAGTCCTATTGGTTTAAAAAGAAATTTAATGTTACTCCTAGATGTTAAATAAATTCATTTTTCATCCTTTTCTTATCTATCTCTCTCTATTTTTATACGTTCACTAAAGTCAAAATTAAAATTAGAATTTTTTATTGGTCATGCCGGATTCAATCTAGTTGGATTAAATAGCCATTTTAAATGTATTTAGAATTGTGTTGCAAATTGTTTTTAAAATATTTTTTTTGCTTGCAAATAATTCAAAATAATATTTTTTATTATTTTAAAAAATTTATTTTCGATACCAACACATCAAAACGATCAAAAAACACTAAATTAATTAATTTTATATAAAAAAATTAAATTTTTCTGAAGTATAGTTGGACTCCAAGAACAAATACAACTATAGTACAATTATTCAACTGTAAAGTAAAATTTAAAATTATTACAAATTATATGGTTAATGTAAGAATTATCATACAGTGGAGACTAAAATGGAATATTCTTAATATATATAAGGGCTAAAATGTACCTTACCATTTAGTTCACTGCTGATCAGCCGACCATTTGCAATCCAACGGTTTGTATCGTTTATGCGGTGATTTCTACGGGCAATCGTTACTCTTTACCTGCTGTTAAATGACATCTTGATTAAGAGCTTTTTTGGCTCTGCGGTTGTATTTGTGTTTGATTAAATTTTTTTTTATTAAAATTAAATGTGATTTGTATTTTTTGAATCGTTTTAATATACTAATATTAAAAATAATTTTTAAAAAATAAAAAAAATCATTGGCATGTATTTCAGTACGAAAAACTATTTGAAAAGTAATCACTACCACACCATCAAATACATTCTAAAAATGATATTTAAAAAAAAAAGTTTATTTTATGATAATATTTAAAAGATTTGTTAACCCAATGTAGAGAAAAGGAATAAGATTTAAAAGTTTCAATAAGAAATTGAATGATTTGATTTGATTTATTTTTCAAAATCTAACCCATTATCAAATATACAAATCCCATCCTTTTTTCACCTGAATAACCTAGCCTTGTACCAAATATTTTATAGGAAAACTATGTATATTATTATTATTAGTTATGCGTTCTTGATTATATTTTTTTTCCAAGTATTAAGTAGCTCATTCACGAGGAATATTGATTTTTGTATTTTAAAAGTGTTTTTTAAAAAATTAATTTTTTTAATTTTTTTTTGTGTTTTAAAATCATTTTGATGCATGCGCTAATATAAAAAATAATTTTTAAAAAAATTAAAAAATATTATTTTGATATATTTTCGAGTGAAAAATACTTTGAAAAGTAACTACAACTATGCTCCCAAACATACTAGTAGACCTGTATAAAAAAAATATTTATTTTTAACATTTATTTTCCATCGAGTAATAACATTTATTTTACATATATTTTTATTTATTTTTATTTCCTGGTTCTTTATAAAGAGTGCATATAAAAAACACGCTCTTGAATAAAAAATAAAATGTAATTTTTAAAGAACAAACGTGTTGTTTGAAACAAAGTTTTTATTTTCAATTCATAAATAAATTGAACTCATATTAAAAAGCTAATTTTAGAATTAATTGTTTACTATTTGAAATGGTAAAATCAAATAAGTTTATATCTAATTTATTTTTATATTATTTTAAAATATTAAATTTCATTTAGAATTCAATCCTAGAATCTCGAAATAATTCAAATCATAAAATTAAGACTTTTAAAAATGCTGAAAGTGAAATAAAGTCTTTCATCGTTTTCTGATAAAGAAGAAAAAGAAAGAAAAAAAAAGACCAAATTAAGGTCTCTTGTCTCGAAGCAGAAAGCTCTGCAATCTCAATGGATAAGAAGAAAGTTTCAAGCCATGAAACCCCATTGAAGAATAGCCTGCCATGACAACGGCATCTTCTAGTCCTCGAGAGAAGGAGAAGAAGACAAAGAAGCATATCACTTTTTGCAAAGCAATGGCTTAGATCTATCGAGGACCATGACTAGATATGCTCCACTCATGAGGTTTCAGGCACAGGTGTCCAGTACCGTCCACCACATGCTGACGCAACCTGTCTGTTTCTCTGATTCATTAGCACTACTTTTTAAGGTTCCATGATCATCATGGCCTTGATTAGATGCCACCCGGAAGTGTTCCAGCAATTTAGCTGATTTGTAGACATGCACACACCATAGTGCCCCTAACAAGTTGGTGACTAGTCAGGGCAATCTTTCTTTCGGCAAGAAAAGGTAGGGTTAGAAATTTAGAATCGTTTCTCTTTTTTATATGCCTTCCATATAAATCTAGATTACCTTGGATTTGAAAGTGAAAATCTTTGTTATTAAATCTAGATTTTGTTGAACCGGAATAAAACTAACCCGCCTCTTAATAATAATCGAATCTATAAACAGTTCACTCGAGATTTGTCAAATAAACCTTATCAAAACTAAAATAATCTACTTACTTTAAAAAACAAATGAATTAAAACTGTTAGCTGACTGTAAATTGTGTTTTTTAAAATTTTCTATGTTTGATCCACAAGCTTATAAAGTGAGTGTTGAATCAGAAATTTGAATCGGTTTACTTGGATACAAAAAATATGTTTAATTGATATATAAAAAATAAACATATCAAATATCAAGTTATGCAAAGAAAATAGTGGTTGAACAGTGTTAAAGAATTATCTTAACCTAATAACTTAAGCTATTAGGTTGAGTTCTAAAATATAATTTATATTATTCTCTAATACACTCCTTCAAGTGAAAAACCCTTTAAATTTCAAACTCGCAGAGATCCGCGTTACATTGTGTTTAATTTTTTTACTAAACAGAATAGGAATGATCATTAAAACTATGATACTACGTCATTTTAATTTAATAATTTAAACTATTAAATAAGATTTTAATATACAATTTATATTATTTTTTTAATAAATAGTAATTTTTTTGGTGCTTAAGTCCACTATGCAGTACCAAAGAAGGAAAAAATAATAATGGAGTTGAGGGACCAGCACTCGGATCGCGGGGGGGGCCCTGATGATAAGGTTCGAGCCAAGATTTAAATCTTAGGAAAATGGCTTGCAGGATGCACAAATGCAGTGCACTTGTATATTTATGGTGGAAAAAATAAAAATAAGAGGGAGAAAACCCAGTACAACTGCTGTACCAAAGTTTTCCTCTGAATCTAGCTCTCGCAGTCTTCACAAGGGACCTACCACATGGAACCTACAAATCCTTAAAGCACCACGGCAGATATATGGTACAGCAGATGTGCCAAAGCTTTGGTCGTAAGAAAATCAAACACAGCAACAAGAAAACATCCATGCGCTCACCATGGCTAAAGAGCCGCCCACGATGGATGGCATCGTATTGATTTAGTTGAAACTTGGAAGTGTCCTAGTTTTCTGCTATGAATTGAAGAGAAACAACTAAAAATTCGATCAATTATAGAAGATGATGGTTCATATCAACCTAGCATCACGCTTCCACGTAAATCTCAGTTTGAAGGATGCTTAGTATATTGCAGAGATGTTTTTCACCATCACCAGACCTGATTGTCCCACTGCAACACAGGGAGAACAAGTTCTCCACTGCCAATAAGCATCATGATCTCATCAGCCTTCCTTCCTTCCTCTACAGTCACTTTTTTACCTTTATTCCATGGAGTTTACCCTCCCTTAGCAGCTCCTCTGATAGCGTCAAAACTCACTTAGCAGTGCACCCGCTCAAAATTCTGTCGAAGGCAGCCATCAGAAGGTCTTTTTCCTAGGCAGCAAATGCCACACTCATGTTAGGTCGTCCTTCAGCGATGAATCCATCATTATCTAGCCAAATGGATGCACATGCACCATTCTCCTCTGCTTCCATCTTTGAAGGCACGTTAGGAAGGTAATTTACACTCTTCATGGTGGCAAATTGTGGCGGTTTTATTGGGACTGATGAAGTTATATCAAATTTAATTAATAATATATTGCTCCATACCTGTAACACAGATTTCATTATGATGAAGTATACAGAAAAGCCTTACATTTTATAATTTATTGAAAAACTAGTAACAGGGATCTAAGGAAGCCATAATCACATGATATATATATATATATATATGACTCACCAGAACATCTAGCAGTCTTCGATTTTCTAAACGACCACGTTGTGAAATAAACCCAAGTCTTTGAAATGCAAGATTTCTTGGTATTAGACACGAATTATGCAAGTGTCCACTGTCCAGGCAGTTTATGCTAATATTTGAGTGCTGAAAATGGGTTTTGGCAGAGAAGTTGAATGAGAATCCATGGGAGAAGAAAACCATTGAGAGCGGAGCTTTCCGTCAAATAGTGGCTGATCGTATAATCGGTTTTCCTTTTCCTACCAATCTAATTCATTTTTTTTTAATCAACGATGAAGATTTGAATTGCTCTAAACCATGCTGTTGCTGACTTCATGTGTCTGGATTCCAAGAAAAATTAAGGCAAGTCGTTTGTTTATAAATTTTGCCAGCGAAAAATTATTTTTTTAAAAAAAAGAGAAATTACATATATACCCTCGTACTCTTGTATGGGTTTTGTATTTGATCTTTCTCCAATGTCATCCTCAACCTTTTCAAATTGTACACAATCTTCCCTCGATGTTAAGTCTCTCAATTTCAAATTTAAATATTCCCATGTTCTTTTATGATAGACCCCGTTCCAAATCTTTTAGTTGATTTTAAATTCAATTATTTAAATTATATCAGAGAAAATAAATAATATATATCTAGTTGTTGCTCATCTTATTATATTTTAAAATCATGCCCATTCTATTTGAATTTAGTAATTTACATAAAATTAATAAAATAGAAATAAATATAAAAATATCTCAATCAAGTATTTTTACGGTGTTTAATGAATAACTAGTGATATTCTATTAATTATTCTTCAGACTCACATAAAAAATAGTGATAAAAAAAATTTTTAATGTAGATATTTTTATTATTTTTTGTGGATCATAAATTTTATTTTCTCTTTTTATTTTGTTTTTATTTTTTTTTCCAAGATAAATCCATGAAGTAAATAATAAGATATTATTAACTACTTCCTAATAAAATATCATTAACTACTTCCTGAGAATGATAAAATTTTTCATATCAAATCCGTTAATTTTATTATTCTAAAAAAATAAAAATCTTATTGTGATTTTATTTATTATTTTTTTATGCTTTCAACATATAAATATTTTAATTTATGAAACATTGGTAATTTATAATTTATTGGGTGATCCATGCGTAATTAATCATAAATACATTGAAAAAAATAAAAAGTTTGGCACTGAATTGTTAAATTGATTAACAATTCAGTGCCAAAATTTATATATATATATATATATATATCAAGGATGTCATTCGGCATCCATTGAAAAAGGAGCAAGCCCAAGCCTTATGTTCCAGCTTGGGCCCAACAGGATCACGGTCGCAGCCTCGCAGGGTCCCTCCTCTTCCCTCTCGGCTTCCTTATCATCTCCAAATGATAGCAGAGTCTCTTTCTTTCTATCGCAAACATTGCCTTATCTCTTCTAGGGTTAGGCCTTCTCCCACTCTCAAAATTTCCCCGGATATTCTGTCTTGTCCCCTCAAAAATGACTTCAACAGCATCAGCAACAGCAACTCAAATTCATGTTCTAACAGCAACTGGGTTCTCAACGAAACCCACAAATCTTTCTCCAACAACAGTCTTCTTTGGCCAATCACTCACCAGAACGACACACTCCTTTGGCCTTGTTGCTACAACAACATCTAAGACTTCTTCAAGGTTTCCTGTTTCTACCAGTGCAAAGGCCAATCCAACTGGAGAACAGAAATGGACCCACGAAGGCTCCGTCACCGAATCACTACCTAATGGAATGTTTCGGGTCCTCCTAGACAATAAAGATTTGATTATTGGTTATATTTCTGGTAAGATACGCAAGAACTTTGTACGGATTTTGCCAGGAGATAGAGTCAAGGTTGAAGTGAGTCGTTATGATTCGAGTAGAGGGCGCATTGTTTATAGACTCCGCAATAGAGATCCATCTAGTGAATGATTGGGCTGTGTCCTTTTCTTTTATGCAACTCGTAGAAAACATCTGAATCCACATGTTTTTTTTTTTGTTTTCTGTCCATGCTTGCATATGAAATTATTAAATAATAAAGTGCTTTGTATTCTTAGGGTGTCAAGGTTCCACTCACGGTTCCCATTCTTCATTTTGCTATTAATCTGAGTTTTTCTGATGAGGGGTGTTGTTAACCTGTTGAATATGGCCAATATTAGTAAATCAAGTTGAGTGAAGAAAGAATTTCAAATGGGATAAGGGTAGTGCTTCGAGGAAATATGTCTAGCTAGCTCTCTCTGGTTTGCCTCAGAACCTGTTTACTGTAGTGTGGCACTGATTCCATCTAGTGGAAGTAAAGTGAAAGGTAGTGTCTGGTGTGGGATTTGATCTTCAAGGCCGTTTTGAGAGTGTTCTTCTATTTTATGGTGATTTTTCTTCAGCTCTTCCTACTCTGAGCCGTGCATGGAATAGGAAGAATGGCAATGCTATACAGTAAATTGAGCTCAGAGCTTGGAGTAGAATTGAAAGAGTGATAATGGTTTCAAGTAAACAGCTTAATCCACATTTTAGTTTGTATGGCAGTTCTTTCGCTCCCTGCTTAGGAGCATATTGCCACTTGGAAACAAAATCATTTGAGATGCTGTGATTTTGTTGCCGCAAGATTTGGTGATGTCTAGATAGAATTAATGGGATCGATTGCTCTCTATACATTCTGGAAACATGCCCCTCCTTTTGGCATTGGTAACTTATTGGGAGCTTCCATCTCTTTCTATGAAATACGCTATTCATCTGGGTCTCCAATGGAGTCGATGATATTCTGAAGCTTGGATGTACCAAACACTTCCTTGGAACCCGTTTGTTATACGGCCCAGAATTCTAGCTAAATGTCTTTTTGATATTGTAATGACGGATAAAATTAAATAATTATTTAAAAATAAAGAAAATAATTGTTTTTGACAAGTACTTTTGTAAAAACATAAAAAACAATAATATCTTTATACTTTCTCATCGAGTTTAATGTGCATTAAACAGGAGATAGGATATCAACTTGTGATGTCTTGTTCAATTTAATCCCACCTATCTTGTTTTGTATCAAAAGTTATGTTCTTCGTATTAAATGTACTACTACTATTATTATTATTGTCATAGTCATGAAAACTTGAAACAAGATACTGTAAAGGGATTGGAAATGGGATGAAATATTATAGAAAACACTACAAATCATGGTAAAGGCCGCTTATAATTTATTGTGGATCGTTGCGGAGATTTTTTTTTATTTTGATCATTAAAGTTTTTTTTTCTCCTCGATTAAGTGTTTTTTGTGGCCAAATAGATAATCAATTAGCTCTAATTTGTAAAAAAAAAAAAATATATAATGAAAAGATGGAGGACCATGATGGGAAAAGCATGGAAAATAGATGGTAACTTTAAAGTTGGTGCAAATAATCTACTTTCATCTCTATACTTTTCAATTTCTATGTTTTTTGGCGTTTTGGTTTTTGAAATTTTGATTTGGATCCAACACTCCAAGAGAGAAGTTACATTTAGGTTAAAAAAAAAAATCTTGATTGATACCGATTCTAACACGAAAAAAATAAAATTTTATATTAATAAATTTTGTTCAATAAAAAGAGTCTTGTCTAAGTGTTCTTCGTCAATTTCCATCACTATAAATGGTAAATTTGAGTTTGATATTTTTTTTGAATTCAAGTTCATTTTGAATTTTGGACAGACTTTAGAATTATTTAATATTATTAATAAGTTTATAAAAGGTTTTGAGAGTGTTTTAAGTTAAAATAGATTTAGAATCAAATTTCTAGAAAAAAAAACTCATGGCCTAATTTTTCAAAGATCATCTTGTCATTGGAAATTAGGCAAGTAGATAATGCGATATTTGTTCTATTTTTTAAAAATAAAGGGTGGACAATACTCATATAATTTTTTTTAAAAAAATAGCCTGACTTGTGAGTCATATATTTTTTTGGATGGGTTAGACATGCAGACCCGTACATGTGCTTGACCTGTTGCATTTTATTTTTCTTTTTATATTTTATTTTTTAGTCCATTCAAATAAATCATGTAAAAAATAATCTGAAATATTTTCTATTGGATACCATTGAAATTCTATTTTTTTCAATGAAATCATAGCTTTTTTTATATATTAGCTACCGTTCTTTCGTATAGCAATTCCTGATTATTGTTTTTTTTTTTAATCCGTTCAATCATTGTATTTTTTCCCTCTGATTATTGTTGTGTCGTGGCAACTATACTGTGTTATGTTGTCGGACAAAGGTAATATTTCATAACTATTGTTGTACTTATAAATTTTGAATAATTTAGAAGTAACTTCATGACACTTCTGCATATTTTCATGAAAGAATTCTTATTTAAAAAAATAAATAAAAAAGTTAAATTGATTTTGTGTATATATATATATATATATATATATATATATATAATATCGGAATTCCAAACCAAGTCTAATATCTATGTAAAAATAATAGATAGTCATATTAATTTGATTTAAGTATGTGGTTATTCAATATTTAATATTGCTTAATCATTTTTTTCCCAATAATTGTTGAAGAAATTCATTATTTTTCTCAAAATGTTGTAAAAATATAAATATAAATGTTTAATAATTACAAAATCATAAAATGATATCAAAACGTATTTTCCTAAAATGATAAAAAAAATTAATAGCATAATTTTTTTTTTCGAGATACATATTAATGACAAACAAACATTTAAAGAAACCACATCTAAAAAAAGCATTAAACAAAGATCTTAAAAATCCTGACGGTGTCCTTTCTTACTTCTTGCGGCCTTGTATACAAACATAAGAAATCTCGAATCCTCCAGTTTAGAATCATACGCGCCACCGCACGCGAAACCCCGCCAAAACCCGCAACACCTTTAAAGAAATAAAAAAAAAAAACCAAAGCAACTGCACACCACAACCATAACGCCACCGTGTTCTCCACGAATCAGGCACTATTCTCACCGTCGAATCCCTTAAAATCAACGTCATTTGTACGCAACTGACCTCAATTAGTTCCTGATTAAAATAAGAAACCCCACAAAATCCAAATCACATGCTTGCTTTTTGTTTCTATTCACTCCACAAACCCTAAACGTCACCGATCCGAAATGGCTTTAATCAGCGACGCATTACGGCAAGCTTTCATGCCGAAACACGAATACGAATCTCTTCGCGAAGAAGACAGAGCATGGGTGAAATTACAGCGACCATTATGGATTTCTACAGTGGGAACTATTTGCTTAGTGATTTTTATTTCGACGACTGTGAGTTTAAAAATCGTGTTTCCTGGCGATAATGGGAAGAGACCGTTTTGCAACGGTAACAGATTACAGCCATTGCCGATAAAAAATGGCGGGGATTCGGATTTGTTTCCTGGTGCCTTTTATTTAACGGATCAGGAGACTGTTGATTATTATTGGATGGTTGTTTTTGTTCCGTCAATGATTGTTTTCCTTGCTTCGCTTGCCTATCTTGTTGCAGGTAAGAATTTTTTTTTTTTTTTTGGGGGGGGGGGTTTAGTAGATTTTGTTTCCATTTTTCGGTAATGGAGGGTGTTATTAATTGTGTGTTTTAATGGGACTTGGTTGTTCATGAGGATTGGTTTCCATTTATGGAATAAAATGCAACTGTACTTTAATTATTGAATGAAATATCAATTTAGTATTAGTTTAGCTTTTAGGGTTTTTTTTTTTGGAAAAATGGGAAAGAGCATGTTTGAATTTTTATATTAGATAATGATAATGGCTTATTGTATATTGCCTTTTCTTGCATTTTGATAGTTAAAAGTTTGTGTTTAAGAAAATGTATTGAGCATTGAAAAGGAAATGATGAGAGTCTCATTTCAGAGTATGGCCATTTGCGCAAAGTGATATGGTAAATTGCTTTTTGGACTTAAAAGTTTCTGGCATTTTGTTTTATGTTTTTTGAGTTAAGAGGTACAGTGGATTTAAATGTAAACTTGACATGGTCAGTCTTGGAGATAGATTGCTCGATGTAATTATCTAATAGAATGAAGCATGGAATATGGAACTTTTATTCGGGACCGATATATTGAAATAGAGATGGGCATGTGGATAACATCTTGATTGTATAAATACTCCTATTGTGTGTGACTAGGGGAATGAGTGTGGGGGTCTTTTGTTTTGGCATTAAGGGTAGGATATTTGAGGTTGGGTCGGCAGGTAGTTCGTTTCTTGTTTTCTCAGTTATCCAGAATCTCATGGTTTTATGCATGATGCAGGGATGAATGTTGCTTATTCTGCTCCAGCAAGACATGGATGCTTAAAGGTGGTTGAAAATAATTACTGTGCTTCAAAAAGGGGTATGTTCTAATTTTGTTGCCCCAGTGATGTAGTCTAAATATTTGCAAGGTCTGTGGTATTCCCATTAAGAGTCTTTTCAGTGTCTAAACATGCCATTGTAGTTATTTATAGGGCTTAGCTTGGCGATTTAGGTTTTAGGATTGTACTTCAAAGAAGGAAACAAATAATTCTTTACACGTGATTTTGTAGTTTTTTTTTATTGGTGCTTCAAGTGTTGGTTGCTGGTATTGTTCTGAATAGTGTAACTCATGTTTGGTTGATGATTGCTCTCTCAAACTTACCAATAATGCTGACGACAAAAGGCAAAACATGCTCTATGAGAGGCACAGTAAGAAAGGGAGGGATTAGTAAGTTTTGCCAGAATAACACCTGAATTGCTAATATCATATGATATACTGGTTTTGCTTTCCTAAGTGGCTTCACTATGCCTTTAAAGTTTTAATTCATGCAGCATGGGGTTGCTAAGGAGATGAGCAATAAAATGGGTGATTAGTTTTTAGAAGTATCTACAATAAGGCTTTGGTGATGGATGATTCATGCATGAGTACATTTTTGGATCAGTGAACCCTTATGTTTTTTTTTTAAAAAAAAATTCTACTAGGTGTCCTTTGCAATGGCTGCCTTGAGGTTTAATGGGTTCCCGGGCATTTGTTTTTATGACAAGTGTAGTGACAATGCTTTATTAAGTCAAATCTAGACACCAGCAGACCTGCTAACTCCTTTCCCCATTGTATATTTGGGTGACAGCAGCAGATCTGGTAATTGGACAACTTAGGACAATGCATTAATTAGTCGGGTCTAGACACTTACAGATTAATGGGTTCCCGGCCATTTGTTTTTTTTCACGAGTGTAGTGACTTAATTAGGTCTGGAAACCTGCATGAGCAGATACCGAGTTTGATGCAATCAAGATGGTTTATTTTAAAAATTGTTACGCACCACAGATCGCCTCATTTTCTTTTTAGCCAGTACTTAGAGATTTATGAGATGCAAATGATTTCACTCCCCCAAACCTTTTTCCCAACAAGAGATCAAGAAATAAAGTGGAGGCAGCTGAATGACATTAACACTGATTTGTGCAATCCGAAACATTGATGAAGTTAGAAACTGAAGACTCAATGGGTTGACAGACTGCTGTTGAAATTGATAAAATAAGGACTTCTTAGCTAATCATTTGTTGCTTAATGCTTGCTACATAGCTATGAAATTAACAAGAAGCTTACTGCAGTTTCCTAGCAAAATGATAAACAAATGGAACAATGGACTCGTTAATTACTTTAATCCTCTAGTTAATCAGAATGGGATGGCCTTCTTTTGACTTCTAGTATTCTCGAAAAGACTTGATCATTGATGATTGGCTCTGCAAATTGCTTGCTGGAAGCCAATTCTGGCTGTAAACCCTCTTTTTTTTTCTCTTCAATTTGCTGAACTAATTCCCATGATATTGCTGGAAAGTGAAACAAAGATCAACTATTTAAGCCCTGCCCTTTCAGCATATTCATGATATTGCTTTTCTGTGTGTTACATAGAGGTGTTGCCCAATTATTTTATCGATGAGTATCTTTAACTGTTTTTGACATATAGGTGGGGTGCAATGTCTGTCCATTTTGAATAGTGTCTTTGCCATTATCTTTGGTCTCCTTGCACTGTTTCTTGGTTCAAGCCTCCTGACACTGGGGAGTAGTTGCTCATTGCCTTTGTTTTGGTGCTACGAGATTGCAACATGGGGGCTAGTCCTTTTATATGCAGTAACTGCCATCTTTTTAAGAAGGAAAGCTGCTCTGATTCTTGACGAGAGTGATTTTGGTGGTCGAAACCTGGGTCTGGAAATGTTGGAAGCCAACACCATGGTGGTCACTCCAGATCTAGAAAGACGAGTTAATGAAGGTTTCAAGACTTGGATGGGGTCGTCCCTCCTATCTTCTGATGAAGAAGACGAACCTGACAATTATTCAGAATCACCTCAAATCACTCGCACCTCTTCTAACAGACAAAGAATATGATCTTGAAGTCAAGTGGCATGTGTAGCTTTTTTGCAGAGTTTTCTCAAGTCCAGCATCGAGGCCGTATGGAGCTTTTCATGTTAACTGATGGTTATCAGAAGCCAGTTTAGCTGCTGACACTGTAATGAGACGAACAGTGAGTGCATGGCTTTGATGATGATGTCCATGTGACTATACCCACTGTTGCACTTTTGGTTTTTGAGGTAGTCATCGTAGATATGTAGGTTGTAAATAATTAAATGTTGATTTCACTTTTTATGTTGGGCTCCAGAGTTAATGAAAAAGCAAGCATTTACATTCCACTAGTAATTTGATTAGCTCGAGAATTCCAGGTCTAGCAAGCAGATTGTTCATACGATTTCTTTTTACACCGCCACATCCCAAAATGTCAGCTGAATTTTCAGGTGACTTCGTTGGCTAAATTTGTTACCGGGGATGGCAATGGGTGGGTATCAACGTATATATTATTGCTCCATGATATAAAAAACTTAGATATTTATAAAAAAAATAGGTTTTGAATATTTATTTTGGAATTCATTACACCGGCTATTATTTATTATTTAACATAAAATAAATAATATGTATATTATTTTACTTTTAATATGTTATTTCATAAAGATAAATTTTTCTGTGAACACATCTTTTATTTATCTCAAATTGTTTATGCTAAAAATATATATATATATATATATGTTATGATAGTTAAAATAAACTAAAAAAAATTAAAATAATATATTTATATTTTATTTTGTATAATTGAAAGCATAGTTTTTAAACTCAACTCGGTGGTCGACTTGACCCAAGACCTGGATCACGGGTTTTGATTGGGTCACTGGGTCATGCCGAGTTGACCTTTATTTTTTTTTTATAAAACAAAATGATGTTGTTTTTGTAAAAAAATAAATAGTTAACAAATTATGATATGATTTTTGATCGGGTCACCTAAATTTTTGCATTCTTCTATTTTTTTTATAAACTTGATCTGGTTCTAGTTCTGGGTGGACCGAGCCAAATTTTAAAAATATAATTAAAAAAATAAATAAATATAATAAAATCATGTTCAAAATAAATTTAAAAATTTGAATAATAAAACACCGATTTTAATTAATTTTTCATGAATAATTTGTCAATAATATTATTATTTTCAAATGAATACATAATAGCAATTTTTTTTAATTAAAACTCAAATATAAACTTAAAATAATATTTAAAAAACATATCAAAACTTAAAAGTAAATGAATATCATGATTTTTTTTTCTAGAGTGTTCATAAAAAAACCAAAGGAAAAAAGGAAAAAAAAACAGCAAAGTGCCAACCATCATAGTTGAAAAAATATTTGCACCTCACACAGTTACTCGCCTGTTTCACCCAAAGCTACAATGCTAATTTGTTATAAATCAACCACACAAATATATTAAATTTCTTCTTTAAACTGTGAGCAACATAGAAAATCAATTCTTCTCAAGACAGGAAAATCTTAATGGGCCTTATCACAACTTTTAAAAAGCCCAACTGTAATAACTAAACCCTAGTGTGCGTCCCCGCTTCTCTCCCTCGCTGCCTCTCCCACTCCCCCATCTTCTTCTTCCCTCTCTATCTTTCCCTAATCTGCTTCCTCCGAACCCTAATTCTCCAACCATGGCAGCATCGTACGACTACGAAGACGCTCCTAGCAGACACGATGAAGAAACTGGTCCACAAGGTTACGACCCAAACTTCGTCCCGGACTCCGT
>Ga0325410_1005230_pt1 | contig 14378 bp, 7 predicted proteins | sample PopdelMetagenome_16_FD_206182 | JGI IMG/M metagenome (GOLD analysis project Ga0325410, IMG submission 206182) | Populus deltoides microbial communities from Bellville, Georgia, United States - Xylem-PdIQD-R3 | ecosystem: Host-associated > Plants > Phyllosphere > Stem > Wood/Secondary xylem... | reverse complement strand
TTGTTTAAGAACCATATAGTATATTTATTTCTCCATGGATATCAAATTTAAATTTTTAATTATTCCTAGTTTTTTTAAAAAATAATACTGTATATATCATTTAATTTTGTAATTTTATTAAGAAAAAGGACTTCATTGAAAAATAACTATAAACTTATATTAAGAAATCGCAAGTTGAAAAACTTTAATTTCTCATATTTTCTTTGTTTTCAACTTAATATCAATATATATATATTGATTTTTTGTTTTTTATCAACATATATACGTGACAAGATGGGCCTCATCATTTGTTAGTTTAATTTTCTTAAAATGTAAAAATATTATTGGTTAAAACTTAAAAATATTGACACATAAAAACACACTATATAAATTAATATTTTGTACGAGGCAATTAAAGAGAAGGAGAATACAAAAAAATTCCACTTGGCGTAAAATAAAATGGATGATATATCCACTTTTGTGCATTCAAAAAATAAAACCTACTTTAGTCTTACTATATAGAATGGATTTGAAAATTTAGGGACTAATTCTCTAATATTCAGCAAGGATTTAATCAATATGCTCGTTCGTTAATCAAAAGTGCTCCTTTCTACCACCCCCACCCAAAAAAAAAAAGAAGAAGAAGAAGAAGAAGAAACCCTAACAGTGTTCCTGATGGTGCTGGTACTCAATATCATATATATAAGCTCTAGAATCTGAATTTTTGCCTACCCAAGTTACTGTGAACCTCTCTTTCTCATGGAATATAATCTATCTTCTTTTTTTATCGTAATAATTACACTGATCAAACTGCACCAATGAGAAATTTATGCTAAAATTTCAGCCAACCCCACTAGCACAAGAGATAAAAAGCATGAAACAACAGTACAGCTAACATACAGCTCTCAAAAAATCATTTTGTGCAGATAATTAAATTTCTTGGAAAATACATCGAGAAGGTATCTTGTGGGTTTTAACCAAACAAAATGCAATTCTACCACACAGAAAAAGAGCAAGAGCATGTTCATCCTCTACTTCCTTTTCTCTTTTATGTTTTTTCTTTATATATATATATATATATATATATATATATAGACACGAAGAGGGGCCGGGACGATAAAAACAAGCCTATCATGCATCTTCCATGTGAATAAGTGATGGTTTGTATTGGTTCTCTTCCGGCACGAGCATGCAAAAAGTTAGCTTTAGTCCTGTTCATAGTCAATAATATTTCAGGGGTACACTGGAACGAATATCTCTGCCACAATAATAATATTTAGGAAATGTCTCGTAAATGTATTCGAGAAGGAGGTGACACCATCAGTATCTAAGAATTATCTTACCTTAACATTTAAATTACTAGATAAGGTTAATTTATTATGATTTTTCTTATGTGTTTTGGAAAAGAAGTGGCAACTTCCCTCTCCATGGTCAACAAAATTAACAGAAGATTGAGGACCCACCAAAGACCCTATCAAGTTTCCCTATTACTCAGAAAGACAGTCATCATCTCTGATCTCTCGGACAATTATACATCTTCGTCTTGTAAATCTCCTATATATACATGTAGTAGCCTTGGCAAAGATGTGGGCATCACAGAGTGATATAGTTTAGTGCAGAACAATATTATTGAGTGCAAATGAAAGACAAGGTTTGGGGAGGGGAGTTCTGTCGCTGGAAAGATGGTACCTAGGGCTGCATATGAATGTGTATTGCAAGCAATAGGCCCCATCTTCCGCGACAGAACTCCCCTCTAACCTCTACCAGTCTGCATCTAGTGCTGGAATTGTCAACATACGAACTTCTCTTTTGTTCTTCAATTATGATGGTACCCTCATCATTCAATATTTAGTGCTCATGATGTTATTCCTGTGCCATGCCATGAATTTAGTTGATCATATGAGATTGTGCTTTTTTTTATAAGAGGTGAGTTGTGAATAAATTTGAAAATATTATGTCTCCCAGATCTTCTTTTTTTTTTTTTTTTTTTTGAATAACTCCAGCATCAGCCCTCAAAGTTGAAGAAAGTCCCAGGTACCATTCTCACTCTCATGACATGATCTCCTTAATCATTTCTTCACTATAATTGAACTTAAGCCGGCAAGATCCTGTCCCTACATACCCTGATGGAACCCGAGTTTCTTTTTTCATGGTTTGTGGTTCTGTAAGCGAATTATTAGGATTACGCTTGGTGATTTGGCAAGGTAAGAACCCTAAGGCTAATTCTAATCTTTTTCAGTTTTGCAGATTTGTAGGATGCCTGTCGAATATCATTAAGTTTGGTTTGATAGGTGAATACTTTTTCGATTAATTTCAAGGTCGTATGTATTGCTTATGCCGAGTGCTCGGTATTATGGCTCCCTTTCTTTTTGCCTTTTCATTTACTATCTCCATCGTTTTTCTTACAAGCTAAAGACCTCGATTAATGACACCAAGAGGCTATGAAAGCCTGACAAGGCGAAGGAATACAAAGGGAGATCCGAAGGAAATTCAGAACAGCCAGAAAAAGAAAGGTAAACTGCATGGATGCCATTAGAGAGATCCTTAACTGATGCCTTCTGGGTGCAACTAGCATATGGCTCCCTTTCCAAAATCACTTCGAACTTCCTTGCTTGTATATTTTAGTAGATCAAGACAGTGAATGTTCTAGTAGAGGATGAAGCGGGCATCTTCCCACTAGCCGCTAATCAAACCCGCAGCCTATACCTCATCTTTCACATCTATTTCCGGCCAAATCAGCCCCTCCATACAAAACGGAACAACCAGCCTCACCAGCCTTCCACTTATCAGTCACACGTCAACGATAGACCACACGGACGGATCAACAACTTCTCACGCCGGCATAGAAAACTAACCGAAACTTCTCCTACGCCGATCCTTCTCCTCAAGTCTCAGTGGCCTTCACCGCTAGTATATGAAGGAATAGGAGAAGAAGGCACACCTGATCCAGTGGGTCACACGACCCCAATCCTCATTGGCGCATGATGCATGTGCCACCCGTCATGATCGCGTGTGGGCCCACATCTCTTCCATACCTCAACCGACATTAATAGCTCTTGAAGATCATTTTTGTATTTTATTGTTTTTTTTAGATTAAATTTTGATGTATTATGAATTTTTATATGAATTGTAATGAAATATTTAAAGTGATGGAGTTTGTATTTTTACGTTGAATTTGAGTAATTCAAGGATATAAAGCTATTGAATATTTATTTTTTAAGGTTTGATAAAGTTAGAATCAATGCACCATGATGATAGAGTTAGGATGAGTTGCAACATGATTATCCAAGATGTAATTGATTGAATTAGGAGTTATATGTATGTTTTGCTTATTATGGAATCTATACTTAAATAAATAGTATGATTATTTTCATACTAATTTTTTTTTTTTACTGAAGAATCAACTTTAGGATATTATAATTTTTAAACAGGTTTTATCCTATAAAACTTGAGATTTTTTATATTCATATGAAGAAAAAAATTACTCTAAGACTCCTAAGGTTTACTCGCGATTATACTTTGTCTTTTTAAATTCACAAATAAAAGTGTCATATGAAGGCAAAGTGTAGTAGCAAAAAACCTTATAAGACTTACAATAATTTCTCCTATAATTTTTTTTTTAATGAAAGAAATAACATGGGGACAACAAGATCCTCTTGTCCTTTAAAAGTCGAGACCTTGTCATTTTCATCTATAAAAAAAAGTATTTTTGCCTAGTAGCAAAGAATCAACTTGTGATTGGTATGATTTTTAAATAGCCCTATTATTTGGAACTAGAGACTTTGTTATTTTTTTATAAGATAATAAAAAGTATATTTTCTCATTTTTATAAAATAATTAACCTATGGATGTATGATACTTAAAAAGGTCATGTCTCTTAAAAGTTGAAACATATTGAAGATGGTTGACATGATATTAATTTCAAATTCTAAAAGTGGAGTGATCATTCTCGTGTAAATATTTTTTTAATAATATATTATGAGTATTATTTTACTTTTTTTAACTTCTTTAATAAGTGAAGTGCTTGTGAATTTTTTAAGTCTCGAGATACATTCTTCCCTGTTAAAGTGAGTAAACATGGGCTGGATTAACATGATCTCATATAAGCCCATTTAGAATAAATGGCAACATTCGAGTTTATTTTGGATATAATCAAATATAATGGGTCAAAGCCTAATTAACCATTCACTATCCTCTTAGATCTAATACTTGTATTTTAAAAGTGAAGATTGAGGCTTGTTACAAAACCTAGATCCTAAAATCATTATCTTAGTTTATAATAGTCTTTTACCTTTAATAACAAATACATATTTTTAAGCAAACATTTAGCATGTAGACACAATAGGTACCTTTATCATTAAAAAAAAAAAAGAAGAAGCATGGAGCAAGTTATCTTAGGTAGGATACCTTAGACATACAAATCACACGTGTTGTTGTAGAAACTTTGATGAAGGTAAAACTTGACCAAAGTGTTTGTTGGAAGATAAAGAATCTAACGATCGAGAAGGTGTCCACACTAAAGATACTAAGTGAGGGTGTTAGCACCTAACACCTTCAAAGTTGCAGAAAACTATGTAATTAGCCAAAAAAATTTCTTGAAAGAAAGAAAAAATAAATTCAAGCCATTAGATATTGCTTTGATACCATGAAAATGTTATTGTTTATGTCTTGTAGCTAATTAATTGATTACACATGACATTGATTTTATTCGTGTAAAACGTATTTATTACTAATAATGGTTTTATTTTTAATATTTATTTATATTGATTAATGAGTCTAGAGTAAATATAAAGTTCTTGGGACAAATATAATTTATAAAAGAAATTATAAAGTTGTTATAATTATGATATTTATATTCTATCAGAGCATTGTTCCTAAATATTCATGGTCAATGCTATATTAATACTAGACATTAGTTGTAGATACTAGTACATGTTATGTTCTTTCCTTTATAAAATAAAGTAGATGTTCTCATAAGGTGAGGTATAAGAGATATCTGGAACTAATATGTAGATGATTATCATTAAGTAAAATTTATAAAGTTTGTAAAATTATCAAATTGAGTTTGATTTAATATTTTTAATTTTTAGAAATATTTTTTTTAAAATAGCATATAAAGCCAATAATTGGAATTGAAGCATCTAATATATTTTATTATGTATATTAATGTGTTTTTATGCATGATGGATGATTATTGACATTAAAATGCCAATGTAATTATTTTTTTATGGTTAAATGGCTATAATGTTAAGTAGGGCACGTGTGTCATGCATTTTCTGTATTTTTCTTTTGGATTATAAGACTCTTTTCTCATCTAATTGCCCTTAAATATAACTCGAGGTTTATCATTCAATTATATAAATGTTATGTAATTTAGAAATGTAGGAATTTAGAAAGGAAAAAATATTTTATAATCCAAGACAAAAAAAAAAAACAACATATAAGGATACAATTGTGGTGCTCACAAAGATTTATGAAGATTTGTAGTGTCTACCTAGGTTTTGACCATTTAATTCCTTTCAATAGCTTGAGAAAAATAGTTTAGATATATCCATAATTATCCAATTAGAATGACATGCTAGAGGTGTATGTTTATATATAATTGTTATATATAATATATCAATTATGCCATGTAATGAGACTTGATTAATATAACAAATTCCTCATTAATATATTAAGTACATGTTGATAACATGATTTGTTGCCTTCTAATTTTAAGAAATGCATTATAACTTTTTGAGCTATTAAGGTTACAATTAATCAAATATGTTTAATATTATAAAATTGAGTTTTACCTAACTAAACTTATATGATTTAGATGAGTCACTTATGATCATATAAGATTAGAGACAATATTTAGGAAAAACATATATAATATGTTTAGACAAAGAGTTGTCATCTAACTTATCTATAAGCTATATAGAGATGTAATTGATAAGTTGTGTTATCTTTCTAATTTAATTTATTTTGATTTATTAAGTTACTTAAGGTCATATAAATTAAATATGATCCTAACTCACTAGAAGCTCTAAACAAGAATTCCTGAATTAATAGGAACGACTATTAATTTGCAAGAAAATAGTAGAAGACCAAATTTTAATTAAAGATTTTATTTGGATTTGGTTATAAATATGTATACATGAAACCAATAACTACTCACTATCTTTACATAAATAAGTTGATAGATCACCATGAGTAGTAATATATCCTTATATAGTATACTTGATGCTAACAAAATGATTAGATCATCATCTTGGACTGATACTGAAATGTGAGGATTGTTCTCAAACAAGAAAAAATGTTACATGTTCTTCAAAATCCAATTCCTTTTGTCCTTGTTGATGACACTAATGATGAACTTATGAATAAATATCAATATCAAATTGATGACAATGAGCAAACTATATATGTGATGTTAGCCAGCATACCACCTACACTTCAAAGACAATATGAGAATATAGATGTTCATATATACATCTCAAAAATTTATTTGATGTCGCTAGTTGTATTGAAAGGTATGTGACTTCTAGGAAATTGTTTCATTACAAGATGAAGAAGGTTCTTCCATTGGTACTCATGATCTATTTATAATTGAAAAATATCTTTCTACTTCACATAATAGTTCTTCGGCCTTAGATATCTAATATGGATTTCATATTTATAAGAATATGAAGGAACTAAGAAGTAAGAGATTGCATAAGGATGAAGTGGACCTATGAGCTGGCAATAGAACAAGGATTATTACATTAGTTGTAGAAATTTATTATTTAACTTTACCAAGTGGACTGATACTAAAACTTGATAATTGTTATTTTATTCTGGTACTTTTTAGAAATATAGTATCCGATTCTTATTTAACTTTTAATAAATTTAAATTTATTATTGAAGGCAACTTTTTTTCATTTCATAATAATGATGTTTATTATGGATCTAGTATTTATATGAATGATTTGTATATACTTGATTTTGAAATGCTCATGTTCAAAATAAATTTAAGTCAAATATATGAGCTAAGTCAAATAAATTTAATTTTATGGGATTTCCAAAAAAACCTATTGGATATTATTTCTACCATCCCAATAAAAAAAAAAAGATATTTGTCTCAAAACATGCTATATTTATAGAGAAATAATTTGTTCTTAATAAGAGTAGTGGGATGAAAATAAAACTTAAAAAGGTTTAAGATCTGCAAACTAGTATATAAATGGAATCCAAGTCCAAGGCTATAACATTGGAAGTTCAATTTGAAACTCAAGAAATATAAGGACTCTATAGATCTAATAGGACATATCATGCACCAATGAGATATGGAATTCTCATAGAAGATAAAAATAATGAGTTGATCATACTTGATGAGCTTACCACCTACATAAAAGCAATATCTAATATTGATGATGAGAAATGGTTTGCGGCCAAGTAATATAAGATAAATTTCATATACACCAACCAGGTGTGGATCTTAGTTGATCCACATAAAGGGATGAAACTTATTGGATGTAAGTGGGTCTTTAATAAAAATACTAACATGGATAACAATGTACAAACAAGCAAAGTTAAACTAGTTGCCAAATGTTACATATAAAGACAACTAGTTGAATTTGATGAAACCTTCTCCCTGGTAGCTAAATTAAAATCCATAAAGATTTTTCTTACTATAGTTATATACCATGACTATGAGATTTGGCAAATGGATATCAAAACCACATTCCTGAATGAGACTCTTTATAAACTTACATTACTAAGTCATATTGTTTACAACATATTTAGATGAATTCTATAGCTATTACAACTGTTTTGGTACAGTAATCCAATGAGATGCTAATCATATGGTAAGCTCAGTCGTTAGATGACTAAGCTTACCATATGATTAGCATATGCTCAATACAAGCCCATATACATTACATATGCCAATCATATGAGATATGCAAACCATATGATTAGCATATGGTCGATACAAATCCATAAAGCTTACCATATGCTTATCATATGAGATATGTAAACCCTTGCAAAAACATATTTTTGATACAAACTCATCAATAAAAAAAAATCAACATTTTAATGTTTAAGGACTTTACAATCAACATTTGATAGTTTCTAATTGTTATGCCATATACATTACATATAGTACCAAGTGTACTTATCGACAATAATATTTCTTTTGTAATCTCTCATTTCACTTTTTAATTTTAAAATTATATCATTACCATCGACTTGTCATTTTAAAGTGATCTTTACTATCTTTAAGTACTGTATACTCATTTTTTAAGGTGAACCTGAATTACATCATCTCACTTGAAAGTTACATCTCATTTAAGAATCTATTTTGGTAACTTATTCCATTGTAGCTCACCCAAAGGATTTATTGATTTTGTAGACCTGTATGCATGCTTTACTCCATAAAATATGTTGAACAAGGGTGAATCATCCCATAAAACTTCTATCATATACACTCTTAAGAAACCAAGCCCTATATCAGGTATCATCGTACAATTCTATACAAGTATGGTCAAAACTTCATTTATTTTCGTTACCCATATTGATCCTTTAGAATTTGGTTTAGCTCAATCTAGTATAAGCCAGCGCATCATTAGCCATTTGTGTTTCAATACTTTGTGTACATTGAAACACACGTACATCAATAAACTTACCCATATTGATATCCATATTCTTACCAAATTGGGCCGTCAGGATAGTCCTTAAATTTCCTTTTCATACAATACCTGAATCGACCTATACTCACACATTTGTACACTATCATAATAGTAATCCTTTTGCTCACGAGTACGATGTTAAAACAACAACAATTCATCAACAATTGTGTTTTCAACTAAGCTTTTATATGCACACGAAACATGTTGTTCAAAACATCCACCAATCACAATCAAACTCACTACCAAACCAGCTCTCCAATTCACCACAATACATTTTCCAAACAATCCTCAAATCATACAAGTAACTATCCAAAAACAACATCAAAATCACTTCAATATGTTGCTGAAACAGCCCTAAAATCACTCTTAACGTGTTACTATTTTCATAACCCAATTTTGAATTTCCAAAAAATATAATAAAAAAATGAATGAAAATTAATTTGAGAATTGGGTCAAGACAACACAAATTGAAAGTTTGAAATTAATAAGGATGGAATTATAAAGTTGGAAGTTAATTTGGCCAAAAATTAGAAGAATTGATAAGTTTATGGACTTAATTAAACTTTAAATTAGTTTAATTAATGCAATCAGGGGCATAATTGAAAAAATATCAAAGTTTAGGGGAAATTTGGGTCAAAATTACAAGAAATTAAATTACAGGGACCGAAGTGAATAGGCGTTAATACTATAGGGGGGTTAATTGATTTTTTGAAAGGTAATTTTGAAATAATTAAGAGTTTGAAAAGTCAATTAAGGTTTGAATTGATTAAATTTGAAACCAATGACTATTTTGTAAATGATGCAAAAATTCAGGGGCAAAATTAAAAATATATATTTTTTCAAAGATAATGGCTTGATTGCAAGATTTCAGAACTTCAGGAGGCAAATTGAAGATGACCTCACAGCCTAAAACATCTTCGTTCCAAGCACTGTTCATTCTCTTCTCTAGAGAATAGGGGAAGGTCGTTTGGCGATGCCACCAAAACTAGCTTCGACTAGACCCAATCCTCTCACCAATCTTACCAAATCCAAGCCAAAATCACAGATCGGGTTGTCTACCATAAATCGCACTGGTGTTTCAGTTCCTTTCATCCCCACGATGGGCCTCTAAAGCAAGGATAAAGTTAATCACCAACAGTCCAACAATGGCAGGATTGTTGGTGTTTTCACTCCACCAAACACGGAGCAAACCCAAGTAGTGGGCATCTTCATCTACAAGATTATTATCCTAGAAGAAGAGGAGTCTAGCCCTATAAAAGCTAGACGAAGGGCCAAAACCAAGAGAGACGAACACAAAAAAAACCATAAAAAATAAAAGGAGAGCCAGAGAAGATCTAAAGAGTAGAAGAGTAACAAACTCAAAGCCAGAGAGAAACAAACAAAACAAAAACAAAGGGGAAGAAAGGAGCATTGTCCAACCAGCATCGCCTCACGTCTTCGTCTCCAATAGCAACTGAAGCAGGTAAGCTTTTATTTTCCCCCGTTTTGCAATTTTAATTAGATGTTCGTTATGCAAGCACGCGTGGATTACACGCGCCACTACTACAAGACTTCATCACTAGCTTGGGCTAATGACCAAGCTTGATAGGCCAGATCTAGCCCAAAAAAAATTGTTGAAACCAGGTTGGGCCTGACTTCAGGCCTATCCGACCCATTTTTTATTTTTTATTTTGGCTAAGGGTGTATTTGACAAAACACATCCTTATTCTCTCTTTTTTTTATAACTCTTCTTTATTTTGATATCTAGCCAAACAGGCCTTTTAAAATATCATAAAATTTCAAAAACAATTAGGGATCCTTTTGGATTTATTTATGTGTCCCTTAAACTTTTTTTTTTATAACTTTACTTAGTATTAGGTTTAGACTTATATTGTGAAATGCAAATCTAGTATGCAATACATATCTGTCTTTCTTTCTTCTTTTTTCTTTTAAGAAAATAAAAAAATATATATGTTTTGCTTTCAATTCAAATTTTACTAGTTTATTCACTGGTGCTAGAGTCAGGAATATTCATATTTATTAATTCCAAAATTAGGAATACTCGATATTCACTAACGTTAGAGTTAGGAATATTGACACTAGAATCTCTGTTGACTAATTAGAGTTTCTAGTGATCATAATATTAGGTGGCAACTTCTTAAACTAGACCTTTTTCCCTCTAAGAACTATATGTCAGATATTTGTTTCTTTTCCTAGAAATTTTAAGGTTGGGTGCGACAGAATGGTGATTCAACTAGGAATTTTAAGACAAAACTTTGCTTTTTAACTTATTATTACTATCTTATTTGTGCTTATTTTTTTATTTTCTTGTCTTTACTGCTTTAGCACGCATCTCTATTGTCATGCATCACTTTAAGAGCACACAACTTAAAATTTAGGATAGGTGGGGAAGTAACGGTCATGGTCACTAGTCACTCATGTATTTTTTATTTTATTTTATTTTATTTTATTTTTAATGGCTTTGCAATAATGCTATTAGGACCTCATAAAACTATGTTTTCATCTTTTTATGTATGCATGTGTGTTTGGAAAATTCATTTTTGAAAATCGATAACTTTTCACTCATGTATTTTTATTTTATTTTATTTTATTTTTAGTATCTTCTTAATAACATTATTATCACTTTGTAAAATTGTGTTGTCATCTTTTTAAGTACGCATGTGTGTAAAAAAGATTGTTTTTGGAAATCGCAACTTTTGACTCATGCATTTTTTATTTTATTTTTATTTAATAGCTTTGCAATAGCATTATTATCACTTCATAAAATTATTTTTTCATCTTTCTATATATGCATATGAGTGAAAAAATTCATTTTTGGAAATCGATAACTTTTCACTCATGCATTGTTTATTTTATTTTTATTTTATTTTATTTTCACTTACTTTGAAATGATGTAATTATCACCTTGCAAAACTATGTTTTCATCTTTCTATGATGCATATATGTGTAAAATAATTTATTTTTAAAAATCAATAACTTTTCACTCATGCATTTTTATTTTATTTTTAGTATCTTCTTAATAACATCATTATCACTTTGTAAAATTATATTGTCATGTTTTAAGGTACACATGTGTGTGAAAAAAATTATTTTTGAAAATCAGCAACTTTTCACTTATGCATTTTTTATTTTATTTTGATTTTATTTTATATTTATGGCTTTGCAATAACATTATTATCACTTCATAAAATCATTTTGTCATCTTTCTACGTGTGCGCATGAGTGGAAAAAAATTATTTTTGAAAATCAATAACTTTTCACCCATGCATATTTTATTTTATTTTTGTTTTATTTTACTTTTACTTGCTTTGAAATTATGTTAGCATCATTTCATAAAATTATTTTGTTTCCTTTTAATGTATGTATGTGAGTGTAATTATTTATTATTCAAATTAAAATAAAAATTATGTTAACGAGTTTCATCAGATTTGCATCATGTTTTAATCAAAACTTGGTTTTAAAATAGTTTGGTCAATGTATCTCTGAGTTTTTAGAAACCGGCATAGACCTAATAATGTTTTAATCTTAAAACAAGTTCAAAAACATGTGGATAAGTTTTTTATCATGTTAGCGTCATGCATTAATTAAACTTTAATTTAAATGTTAGGTTAACGACTCTATTATTTTTAGGAACCCTACCATGGTGTTTTTAACTTAAAAGTTTATATATATATATATATATATATATATATATATGAATTGTTGCAGCTTCATGAAATTGAGCTTATCATCTTCAATAACAAACCCTCTCTTAAAGAAAATAGTAGCATAGAAAATGATGAAGTGCCTGTGGAAGTGGAAGTTGCAGAAGGGTAAAATTTGACCTAATTTAATGATAAGGTAGTCGATGTGTTTTTGAATAAGAAGCCTAGAGTTAAGGAATAGAGAAAGTAAAAAAAAAAAAAACATTATCAACATTTAAACTTCTTAGGTTAATTTTTAATGATAAGGTAATCAATCCCTACAAAGGTTAATTATTTTTTACTCGTAAAATAAGATATTAGCAATATTTAAACTTTTTTTTTTACATTAACCAATATTTAACCTGAGTAAACCAACATATCCATTTATATTAGCTGTGGAGTAAAGGTAGGCTAGGTGGCGAGAACTTTTTAAATGATGCTTTATAGCGGTGATAATTTAAAGTGTTTTTATACTTTAAAATATGTTAAAATAAATTTTTTTATTTTTAAAATATTATTTTTGACATCAGCATATCAAAACGATCTAAAAATATATTTAAAAAATATAATTTACATCGCGTTTTTAATCGGAGCCTAGATCAAATCAAAGTACATCTACTTTTAATTTTATAATTTTGATTCATTAAATCATGTTTAAAATTATTTAGATTTTCAAGATATAAATAACATGAGATACAATTGGGTTGGGATTTGACAAAAACTTCAAAGGATTTTTTTTGGTATTGTTTCTTTTAGCGTTTCAAAAATATTTTTGAAAAAATTTAAAAAATTTTTAATTTTTTAATTTTAAATTAATTTTTTTATATTTTTAAATTATTTTAATGTGATAATCTCAAAAATAATTTTTAAAAAATAAAAAATATTATTTTAATATTTTTTTCAAATAAAAAATATTTAAAAAACAATTATAATCATATTATTCAACTCAATGAATGAATGTGAAATTTATGTGGGGCCAGAGGCGGCAAGGGCATTCTCTGTCACCTCAGCCAACTGCCAGTATCTATGCGCGTGTCATATAAAATTAGTCTTGCTTCCACACTTGGAGGCTATTTTCATGGAATCTTTTCAAATTAATTTTAATAGGGAAAATAATTTCATTTTAAAGAAAATAAAGAATAAAATGTCAGCATGTATTAATTTATAGGCCTGCATTATCGCATCTTTTTTTTTTAACAGAATAAAAAACATTCAGGTCATAAAGGTGATATTATTATTAAACTTAACACAGCCAACTAATGAACTCAAAATTTCTTGATTCAATTTTTATTTAGTTTAGAATTAAATATATAAGAATTGTTTTTATATGACTAACTGGTTATCTCCGGTCCAAAAACAATATAACTTACTAGTAAAAAAAATACGATGATGAAATAAAAAAAATGATAAAATTAATAAGAAAACCTCCTAACTCAACTTCTTATCTAGTTTAGATTTAAAACTAAACCGTTTTGAATTTATCTTAAAATAATTCAGTAAACTTTATTAGTCCAAAAATAACCTATTTAATTAGTTAAAAAAACTTAAAAAATAAAATTAAAAAAAATTGTGAAATTAACGGAAAAAACCTTTCAATTGGAATCCTTGCATAATCTAAATTTAAAATTAAACTATATAAAATTTATTTTAATATAATTTAATTGACTTATCAAATTCAACAACTGTTAAAAAAAATTATAAAAAAAAAACAAAGCTTTTCACTGATCATAAACAATTTCATCAGTTGTTTTAGTGAAGAGTAATTAAGACTGAAGAGATTAGAAGACTGCTAATAAATCATTTGCTGAATTCGGATCATAACAATAGGCAGTCAAATTCTTTCGTTTAGTTTTACACTATCCACTGGACCAGTGCGATGTCGCTGGCTTTTGTCAAATTCTAGTTTTTATTTTATTATATGATAATTGATATTTATAAAAAAAAAAATGATTTAAATTCTATAAAAAAACATATTTTTTCTTAATCAAACTTTCATGTTCTTCTTTATATTTATTCTTATATAAAAAATATTTTTTTTACCAACATCATGATATTTTAATTAAAA
>Ga0325410_1005228_pt1 | contig 14382 bp, 3 predicted proteins | sample PopdelMetagenome_16_FD_206182 | JGI IMG/M metagenome (GOLD analysis project Ga0325410, IMG submission 206182) | Populus deltoides microbial communities from Bellville, Georgia, United States - Xylem-PdIQD-R3 | ecosystem: Host-associated > Plants > Phyllosphere > Stem > Wood/Secondary xylem... | reverse complement strand
ATTTGGGTCTTTAAAGGTATAATCATGAAAGAATAAAAAAATAAAAATCATTGTGATAATTCATAATAATTTGTCTCTCTTGAACAGTTGCGTGGAAAAGGATATTTTTGCCACGTTTTTTAGAGTAGTTTTTATTTACGAAAACCTAAAACTTATTGCGTTGTTCTTAATAAGACTTTCTTTGATCACATTCAGAACACTGGACTCTGTTATTTGTAAAAGATGGTTCGAGGATATATATATATATATAGTTTCTCATTGTACAAACGCGTTCCCTCTGTTGACCATTTACAACAAAACCATTTCTTGTTTGCCTTCTTTTCTTTATTATTTTTTATTTTTCTTATGAAATTAGGAAAGAGAAAAGTCCAAGTCAATTTCAATGATTAACGAACGGCCGGCAGGTCAAAATTGTTGGCTACATTTTTTATTTCATTTGAGGTAGATCATGATACATAGCTCATCGTCTACAAAATGCTTCTTACTTTTTTCTTCCTTGTTCATGAATGTTATCTTCCATGGCTAGAAGGATCTACCGGTTCCTTTTGTTTTGCTTCTGTGCCTCTCACGTTTTGGCAGCAGACACACTGTACCAAGGTGGTGATTCCCTCAATTCTTCCAGTACTCTAGTTTCCAAAAATGGGCTCTTCACTTTAGGATTCACAAGACTCGGCTCTGCCGAGTCGAATGCTAGCTACTTGGGAATATGGTACAACAATGACACAAGCCACCCTTTTTGGCTAGCCAACAGAGGCAAACCCATAGCAGACAATTCAGGGGTTCTTGCAATAGATGGATCGGGAAATATGAAACTCATCTACTCTGGAGGTGATCCTGTTGAGTTCTATTCAAGTCAATCTTCTGCAACCAATATAACAGCTATTTTAGAAGATTCAGGCAATTTTGTTCTCAAAGATGAAAATTCTGGCAGCCAACAGGTCTTATGGCAAAGCTTTGACTTTCCTACTGACACATTCTTGCCTGGAATGAAGTTAGGGATCAACCATAGAACTGGCCAAACCTGGTCCCTCATGTCGTGGTTGAGCGACTTAGTACCCACTCCCGCTGGTGCTTTCACTTTTGAATGGGATACTAATGGAAAGGAGTTGGTCATTAAGCGGCGAGATGTAATTTATTGGACTACCGGACCATTGAGGAGCAATACTAGTTTCGAAATTCCTTTTCTGGATGCAGCGGTTCTTGATTTCAGTTTTTTTAATGTTTCTAACGCAGACGAGGATTACTTTATGTTCACAGTTTCTGCAAATCAATTTACTCCTCAGGGTCAAAGGAATTTTTCAATGTGGCAGTTGAGATCTGATGGGGGCATAGAAGATCTAACTACTGGACGAATATATGGGGGCTCATCATGTAAAGGAAATAATAAAGATGGTGGTTGCGAGAGGTGGTCAGGACCGGCATGCAGGAGCAATAGGAACAGTTTTGAATTGAGACGAGGTTACTTTGTTAACACAGTTCCTAGTAAGGACGACTATAATTCTAGTCTTAGCATTAGTGATTGCATGGACATCTGCTGGAAAGATTGTCAATGTGTTGGTGTTACTACCAGAGGCAATAATGCCAACAATACTGGATGCAAGTTTTATTATGGAAGCTTTACACAAGACCTGAGTGGAAATGCAATTCAATACCACATCATTGTTCAAGACTCTTCAGGTTAGCTGTTCTTTCGTTTTCTGGTTATCAATATATAACCCAACAATGTAATTAATTTTAAATAAATTCCCATTGGATGTAGGGAAAAGGAATTGGATATGGATTATTTTAGCTTCTGTGGGATTTGTTTCACTGATGGGGCTCGCGGGACTCTTGTGGTATCTGAGAAGGAGAAGACTTAGAGGTAACATTTTCTAAATAAGAAACAAATTTACTGATTTTAAGACTTGTTGAATTCCGGGATTAGCTTACTTTATCATATCAATCTGAGCAGAGAAGTATCTCAATGAGTTGCTGACATTGGATTCAACGAACGATACGCTTGAACTCGAAAATGACGGAAACAAGGGCCATAATTTAAAGGTATATAGTGCAGCAACAATTATGGCTGCTACAAATTCCTTTTCTGCAGACAATAAACTTGGACAAGGTGGTTTTGGACCAGTTTACAAGGTAGTTTGTTAAAAATTACTTCAAGAAAAGGATTGAAGAACTTATTAACTTATATCTCAGACCAAGTATTGAATTGAGAGCTGTTTTACTTCAGGGGAAATTGCCGGATGGGCGAGAGATAGCGGTAAAAAGACTGTCTAGAAGTTCAGGACAAGGGCTGGTGGAATTCAAAAACGAGCTTATACTCATAGCTAAATTGCAACACATGAATCTTGTCAGGCTCCTAGGCTGCTGCATTCAAGGGGAAGAGAAAATGTTAGTGTACGAATACATGCCTAATAAAAGCTTGGATTCATTTATATTTGGTAAGTTAATTATGCCATCATACTATTAAGTGAATGGATCTCTGTTCTTGCAAGATTTTGGACTTGGATGAATAACATTGCTGGAATATATTCACTGTTATGTTTTAAATGCAGATCAATCAAAAAGGGAGCTCATAGACTGGAAGAAGCGATTTGAAATCATTGAAGGGATAGCTCAAGGGCTCCTTTACCTTCATAAGTATTCAAGATTGAGGATAATTCATAGAGATTTGAAGGCTAGCAACATACTACTTGATGAAAATCTGAACCCCAAAATTTCTGATTTTGGCATGGCAAGAATTTTCAAGATCAATGATTTAGAAGGAAATACAAACCAAATTGTTGGGACGCGGTAAGTATAGATTTACAGTTTTATGTGTCATTACCCTGTTAAGTGCTTAAAAATAACATAACATTCACTTTGTCCATCCAGTGGATATATGTCCCCTGAGTATGTCATGGAGGGCATTTTCTCTGTGAAATCTGATGTCTTCAGTTTTGGAGTTCTACTGCTGGAAATTGTGAGTGGTAGAAGGATCCAAGGCCTCCTTGAAATAGACGGCCACCCTCTCAATCTTGTGGGATATGTAAGTTCATTTCATGCAACTTCATAAATTATACATTGCTAGCTGCATAAGCTTTTAATTTTAACATTAAACGTAAACTTGGTTCAGGCATGGGAGCTATGGAAAGCAGGTAGCCCATTTGAGCTGGTGGATCCAATACTAAAAGAATCTTGCTCTAAAGACCAAGTCTTGAGATGCATTCATGTGGGCTTGCTATGCGTAGAAGACAATGCAGTGGATAGGCCGATTATGTCAGATGTTATATCAATGCTAACAAGCGAAGCACAATTACCACTTCCCAAACAGCCTGCATTTTCCAGTGCAAGAAGTATTGTGGAAGAAAAGAGCCTCAGCAAGCCTGCAGAGAAATTTACTTCCATAAATTATGTATCTCTGTCAACCATGGATGCGAGATAGAGGTTAATTAGAGTGTTAGATGGTTTATTTCTCCTCACATTTTGTATGTCATGTCGTATTGGAGCAGTCAAATTCGTCATCAGTATTTTGCTTTTTCAATGCTTAAGTCTTTTTTGGTGCTCTCAAAATTTCAAATTTCATTCGGAATATGCATAGAAGTTTTTAACAAGGTTGTATTTTATATTATATGTACCATTATTCGTTATGTATATATATTTGATGATGTATAAAATCTAAGATAGGTAAATAAAAGTTTATTTATATAATAGTTATTGGATTGTTTAATTACATGAGTATATAAGTTTTTTGTATTTATATTTAGGAGTTGTTTTTAGTGTGATAAACATGTTAAAGAAATTTGTATATTCAAATTTTTTTTAATTATGTTTTGATGATTAAGATTGGATTTTTTTTATTGCAATTTTAACATTTATTAGTTTTATTTTTTTTATTTTGATTTTTTTTAATTGTTTTTTTTTGTGCTTTTAACCTCACGGTTTTTTTATATATAATGCTTTTGATTTTATAACCAAGGTCATAGTTTAAAAAGTTAACATTAATAGTAGTTGATTATTTTTATCTTATTTTTTTATTTGTTTTTTTATGAAATTATCCAATTCTCATTTAATTTTTATTTTGTTAACAAATAATATCATTTAAATGTTTTTGGAGTATTGTGAAGATATATTTTCATGCAAACATTCATTATTTGCAATGAATCGTTATTTTTTTATCATTTAATTTCAACAATAACATGAAAACTCCAAATTAATTACAAAATAGTTCTTCAAAATTTTAAAAATAATTAAAATTAAAAAAAGATATATTTGACAAAACATAAAAAATAAATAAATAAATAAAAATTATGAAAAATAATTTATGACATATTTGCTAAACATACCCTTCGCAACAAAATGCATACTAAAAACTTATCTTGAGATTGTGTTTGCCAAACTCATATTGTGATCCAAAAAAAACATTTTTTGTTTAGTAAATTTCTATTAGGCCGAACACAGCTTAAGGTTTTTAAAGGCTCAGTCCAAAACTAGCAGAAGCCTGGTCCGAAGGAAATGAATGGGTGTAAAGAAAACTAAATAGCCCAACCTTCTTTTTCTTTCAAAACAGAGGAATTTCGGAAACCCGATCCATAAACAAAAGAACAAAAAAAGAGCTTCACGTTTCAAGGATCAAAACCAACATTTTACATTAACCTTACCCATCAGCTACATCATTTCCTACTGCTCAATGTAAAAACAAAAGATATTTCATTTGCAAATCCTAGGAAGTCACATACGATTTAAAGCAAAGCATGCTCCCTACACCATCATCTTGACAAATGGCAGAGATGCAAGCAAGAATATGCAGAAACCAACTTTACAGTGGAAAACTTGAACAGGAACAAAAAGAGAAGAAGGAAAAACTATATACCTATGGCAGCTGAGAGGGAGGTTTCTGGTTTGAATGGAAAACTTGTGACCAGCTTGATACCCTCGCTAAACTCACGAGACTGGAAATAATGAATGTTTTCTGCTTTGTAGTGACAACACTTTGTTTTTCTCCTTGTTACAAACACTGAACTTCTCTTTGGTCCCGACTATACGTCTGAAGTGCCCTCCCCGTGAGTGAAGTTAAATATATATGGCGTGAAGTGTTTAGGGGGAGCTAACAATGGAGGCTGTGGTGTGCACTGGTGTTCAGTGATCTGGAGTGGGTGATGAAGGATGTAAAGGTTTTCCAAAACTAGGAGCTAGGGCTTGAAATAAGTAACGACAGTGTGGTTATCGCCCCTCCTTTTCAGGCTCTTGCTTTTTTGTGTCACAGCGTAATTATCCTCCCCCACTTTGGTTAATATTTGGTGGGAGTTTTATAGAACAATATTGGGGAAAATCTAGAGGCCATGAGCTGGGTGCATCTCATCCCTTGATAGTTAAAAAACAGATCATAATCATTCATTGAGGCTAGGGATCAGCCTTTGCATATATTGTAAGAGAGCTCGCAAGGGAGGAGGACACCAGTTGTTTCTGTTATTTTTGGTAGATATAGCTGGTTGGGTATGTGTTTTGTTATCTATTGAGAGAGGCTTAGGGGGAAGGAAAAGAATTCTGATGGTTGGATGACGGTGAAACAGTTCTTGAAAGGTCACAATTCAACCACGCTTTTCAGGTTTTTTTCAGGCTTAATGATGATGATGAACAGTGGTTAAAAAACATGTTGTTTGGCCTTATTATTAATTTTTTTTTTATCTTAGATTTAAACAAAACAAATCGTTATACTTAAATGGAACGGTGTTGTTTTGGCAACTCTAGGTTAATTTAGTTTAAATCCTTATTTTTTTGTATTGCAGCTCTTAAATTTTTGAATTTTTGCAATTAAGCCCTCAATTGATCCAGAATTATAGGAATTATTTCAATTTCATCCATAGAATGTTTCACTCAGATCCTCCAACTTTAGCACCTTTTTCTATATAGTCCTTGGTGTTGGATATTTTCAATTTCATCCTCAATTGGCCATCTAAACTTCTAATTTCGTCCAATTAAGCCTTTTAAACCAATTAGGCTCTCAAAAGTTCAACTAGATCCTTTATCTTTTAATTATTGCAAATTAACTCGAATTAGGCCTTCAAACTTAATTTTCTTTCAATTAAATCATTAAATAACTCAAATAAACTCATTAGAAGTTTAATTAAGCCTTCTAGCTTAATTAATTCTTCCGATTTTGATCAAATTGATTTTCAAACTTAATTTTGCTTTAATCAAGTTCTTAATTAAGTCAATTATACTGATTAAAATTTTAATTAATCCCTTGCATTTAATTAATTCTTCCGATTTGGGTCAAATTATCTTTCAAACTTAATTTGCTTTCAATTAAATCCTTTTCAGGCAATCTTGTCAATGATATTTTAATGTAACTATCCTTCTAGTGTTTTGACTTATTTAAAAAAATATTTATTTTTATTTTGAGTGGTTTTGGGTTGGTAGGTGATTTGTGGAGTTTTTATGCTGTTTTTTTTTTTTAATTTGAAGCTTATAAAAATATTAAGTTTTTTTTTTTTAATATCAAGGACTCATTTTGTACAGTCAAGAGAAGAATTTATGTTTTATTTGTCACTCAATTTTTTTAAAAAAATTGATCTATTTACATTGATTTTATTGCGATTTGACATTGTAGTTTGTTTTGGTTACCTAGATATGAGACTCTCGCAATGTTAAGTGAAAATTCTAGCACTTGGTTGATAATCATCGTTTGGCAAAATAAACTAAAACTATGTTGATGTAAAATTAAATAATCAAAATTAAAATTAAAACAAATATAGTGGACTAAGGTGGACGGACAGGGCAACTAGGCCGACCCTTGGATCGCATGCATGGAGGAGGCTCATCGCGTTCAAGCAATGTGTGTTGCATCCTTCGGTTGCCAAACATCATCGCCCATGGTGGCATCTAAAGCAACGCGCCGAATTCTGTCCTCTAGGGCCACACTTGTTGGTTTATGATTAGTAGTTAGACGACAACAATATTTTTTCTTCCCCCCTATTCCTTTCTCCTCACTTTCAGATTCATGCTGGTCCAACCAAATTAAAATGTATATCCTGTCATTTTATTTTTATATCAATTTTAGTTCTTATTTTTTTATTGTAATTTTTGTTGCTTTAGGTCCTTCTTAAAATTGGTTTTTTATTTTTAATTTCATCCTCGAAACATTGGGTTGATGAAAAAATTGAGCTTCATGATTTGTTTTATGTTGTGTGATCCCTTGGTTAACTCGGGTTGATTTCAATCTTTATTTTATACCATTTTCTTACTCTCATTTTCTTTTTTTATTTTATCTTTTGACATTGAAATTGTTAGGAATTGGACTTCATAATTTTCTTTGCTTTCTTTTATATGGGATTATATCACTCTCATAACCTAGGTAATGGGTTTGGCGGGTTGGTCAAGGTTGACTCACGTCTTTTTATGCTTTCAGTTTAATCCTTCAACACTTGGTTAATTTGGGAATTGAACTTTATATTTTTTTGTTTGTCTTGTATTAAGTTATTTCATTCACATGATCTAGCTCGCAAGGTTTGCTAGACTTACTCGAATTTGCTTGGTATTTTTTTTGGACCTTTTTGTCAATTGATTTTTTTTATTCTGTCCTTTTACATTTGGATTGTTGGAATTAGGCATCAATTTTTTTTTGATTTGTTTTCTATGGGGTTTTCTCGATCTCACAATCTGGCTCGTGAGTTTGACATACTAACTTGGATCAACTTGGATCACTTTTTATCTTTGTTTTTTTCCAATTTTGTCATTCATTGTTGTTTTCTAAGAATTGAGCTTCATAGTTTTTTTTTCCTTTTAGAAAGCCTTTTTTTGTCAAGGTTGTTATGATCTATTTTTTATATATAAAAATTTAATCATTTATTGTCGTTGCTTTTTTTTACTATATAATTAAATAAAAACATTTTATTTAACCTAGGTAATGGGTTTGGCTGGGTGGCCAAGGTTGACTCATATCTTTTTTTGCTTTCAGTTTCACCCTTCAACACTTAGTTGGTTTGAGAACTTTATATGTTTTTAGGTTTGTCATGTATTAGATTATTCCATTCACATGATCTAGTTCGTAGGGTTTGGTAGACTTGCTCGAATTTATTGGATTTTTTTTACCTTTTAGTTAATTGATTTTTTTTTATTATGTCCTTCTATATTTGGATTGTTGGAATTAGATATTATATATTTTTATTTATTTTCTATAGGATTGTCTTAACCTCACAACCTGGTTTGAGTTTGACATGCTAACTTGGATCACTTTAGATCATTTTTTTTAATCCTTTTTTGTCTATTTTTGTCATCACTATTTTTCTAATTTGTACAAGCTGTGTACTTATATAAATTAAAGTTTGGTCTTTCTTTTTTCATTTATCATTGTTGTCCTATATCTAACAAGGGGTGTATAAGAGCTGGGGACCTTCCTTTTAAGAGTTACAAGGGGATGTTCTACTTACAAAGTGTTGTTGGTTTATGACCAAACTTGCTAGGAAGGATCTTATAAAAATGTAGGTAGAATGACATTTCGATGCACAACATTAAACAGCTGAACAAATATAGAAGGTGGTCAACTTGTATGGAGTCCAATGCTAGCTACAAGCCATCCTCTTTGGCTTGACAATTCAGGGTTTCTTTTTATAAATGGAACAGAAAAAATGACATGCACCTACTCGAATGGCCTTCTTGTTGATTTCTACTCAAGTCAATCTCCCATCACCAACTTCACAGTGAGCATGCAGCAAGTTTTATTGAAAAGATTTGGGTATTATATCTTTTACTAAATTCAAATTTTTTGTATATCGATTTCTTAGTAGATGATTTTAGAAAGTAGTAGAAAGGATGGTTGACTACAAAATTGCTCGTTTCCTTTCCTTTTCTCTTTTAATTTTTTGTATAATGGTCAGATAATATTTTCATACAAGTGAATTGTAAACATTGACACTGTACAAGTATTCTGTTAGTTTAAATATGCATTATAATCAATCGGTTGATGACACGTGACATTATTATATTTATGTAAATATATATTTATTATTAATAAAGGCTTAATTTATCTTTAATATTCATATAATATTAGATTAATGAATCTAGAGTAAAGATAAAGTCCATGAAACAAAAATATTTTGCAAGAGAAATTATAAAGTTGTTACAATTATGGAATTTCTATTATATCAAAGTATTATTCCTAAAATGTACCTGATTGATGTTCTCTTAAATACTGAATATTCATTAGAATTGTAGAGACTGATACATATTATGTTTTTTCCTTTATGAAAGGAAGTAGTTGTTCTCATAAGTCGAGGTATAAGGGATACTTAGAACTAATATGTAGGTGCTTGTCATAAAATATATATACTGATGAACTGACTCACATGAGAATTTTACATGGAGATGTCACATATGCTTATGGAAATGCTCACGTGACGGTTGTGTAAGTAATTCTTAGACTTGAGATTATTGAATTGTCTTATACAGAGAATATTATGCTTTGAGTTAATTTCTAAAATTATCCTAAAATAAAAAAATACTTTAAAAAACAATTATTATCATATTTAAAAAAAAAAAAAAAACCCTTAGACATGATTGGATTCCATAAATAATAGTAAGATATGAGTGGATTCATCCATGGCCCATAATCCGAGAAAAGAAGGTATATTTGGCACTTTGAAGGATCGTAGAGTCAATTTTGATATCAAGGCAAAATTGAGCTTGGAATACTAGGACCATTCTGCTGATTCAGGGAATGTCAAACTTCCCTTGGTGTATGGCTAGTGATGGTGAAGGCTCCTTATAGAGGCTAACATGTGGTGTGCGGCTGTACTTGTAGCTAGAATCCGGCAAGGGAAGCTATCGGTGATGAGTTGTTTTTTTTATTATTATTTGAGTGGAGAGGGTTTCTTTTTCTTCTTTCTTCTTTATAATTTTCCTTCTTGTTTTATTTTTTATTTTTTTTCTTTTGTCTCCTCTCAAAGGTATCTAATTTGTAAGAAGATTTTATTATTATTATTAATGAGATCCATGCATTTTATAGTCAAAGATTAATTTTTCCATTCTTGAACCATGCAACATCTCTCTTTTTCCTCTTTAACTTCGTTTAGATCCATAATTAAAACCTTTATGGAAGATGATCAACCATGTATTCTAGATCAACCATAGATTTTCCAATTTTATTTCAATCTCCACTTTATGGAAGATGATTCCATTTTATTTTAAATCTTTCAATTTTCGTTTACATCATCTAGTATTATATTATTTGATTCTCTATTTTTCTTCTTTTTCACCTACTCCCTAATCCTTTTTTTTATTATTTATTTTTCATTCCTATTTTTATTTTATAAAACTAGTCACACAAAATAAAATAAGTGAAAGTGATAAAAACTAATAAATCAACGAATTGCATTAGGAAAATATTTTTTTGAAAATTTTAATATTTTTAAAAATATAGTGATAGGGGGCAAAATAGGTTATGACAACTTTTTTTTTTTTTTTTACAATTATTATGGTACAAAGACATTAAAAAAATCATTATTCTTTAGCTTTGCATTGTAAGTTTATAAAGAAAAAAAATATATCACTAGCAAAAAAAAATATTTAACCTATTAAAAGGTAACTTTCATTAAAATAAAATAAAATAAAACAAAATCAGATTGAAAGATGACTAACATTCACATGAAAATTTAAAGGGATCAAATAGAGAGGCAACTAACCTTAGTGTGAAATTCAAAGTAGTCAAATCAAAAAATAAGCATCCTTAACATTAAACTTAGTATGGATTAAATTAAGAGGTGACCAACCTCAACACAAAACTTAAATGGAACAATTCAAGAGGCGAACAACCTCAGCAAGAGACTTAAATGGATATTTAAAATGAAATTATCATTGAATTAATAAAACACATTATTTTTCATGAAATTATCTTTCATGTTTTGGGACTAGATTATAAATTTAAACAAAGAGGGTTTCTTTTTCTTGTTTCTTTTTCTTTTCTTTTTCTTGTCTCTAATTTATAGTGTTGAGCACCCTAGAATTATAGTGTTGAGCACCCTAGAAAATAATACTCAATAATTAATGGAAAAATCTTTTTTATTAATAAGATCCATAAATGTTATGGTCAAAAATTAATATTTTTCATTTTTGAAATGTGCAGGATCTATCCCTTTTTTTATCCTCCATTTTCACTCCCCAACCTTTTTATTTTTATTTATTTATTTATTTTTCATTCTTATTTTTATTTTATAAAAACTAGTCACATAAAATAAAATAAGCGAAAGTACAAAAAAACAAATAAATGACTATAAATCTTCTTAATTGTATTGAGAAAACATTTTTTGAAAATTTTTATATTTTTAAAAATATATTGAAGAATAGAGATAAAAAATGAGTTATGAGAAATAAAAAATGAGTTATAAGACAATTATGCAATAGACTTTAATAATATTAATCAAACAAGATGATAAACCAAGGGATTGTGCTGCAATTTCAGCAGAAAAAACTGAAAAGTCTTACCCTGTAGATGTTACCTAATAGGTTTTGGAGACTAGGCTATTTATTTTTTTCTACGTAAAAAAATCCTAAATAAAATTTAAAAATTTTATGCATAAATCTAATTAAATAAATTAAAAAGTATTTATACAATAAAAAAAAATTAAGTTTGATCCTTATCTAGCAAAAGGTAACCAGCCAAACTTGTAACTCGGGTTATTAACTTAATTGAGTTCAACATTGTTTTATAATTTTTTATTTAAAATAAACATTTATAAAATTAAAAACTGATCAAGTATCAAGGTGATTGGAAAAAAAATCAAACCGAAACAAATTAAGTTGTCTAATTAATAATCAACCAAATATTAAATGATGAAATTTAAAAAAAAAGAACAATATTTTAAAAAAGAAAAACCCAATTGTAATGGATAAAAATAAAAAAATAAAAAAAACCTAGGCTCTCAGGCTTGAATGAACTAGAGGTCTCGAGCCTTATTTTTTAAAAAATTTCTTAATTAATTCTTTGAGAAAAATCATAGATAACACATTGTCTGCCCTACCTAAATTCCGGTTACCTCAGATCCATGAAAAATCAGGCTAGGCTATTTCAGAAAAAAAAATAAAAAAACTCATTTCAACCATATTTTGATTAAAAAAAAAACTAAACACCATATAAATCATATCCATAACCTCTAACAATCTAAAAATTGGCTCCAAAACTCATAATCAATCCAAAAGCAAAATTATATTCGAGCTTAAATCTATCATTTTAGACAAGTTTATAAGAAAACAACACCTAGGCTAAGCTCTTTCCATAAAAAAGAACTTATTAACATTGAAATCATTTTTTTTTGTGGCTAGAATCGGTCTCAATTAAGACTTTTTTTTTCTACAACTAGAATTCAGTTGTTTTATCTCTTATCTCTCTAACTGGGGATTAAAAAATAAAAAAAGATGAAGTATGAGATTAAAATTAAATTTCATGAATTTTTATGGACTTATAGTTTATGATTTGAAAAGTTAAAGGAACAAATATACGTAAAAGGTGGTTCGAGGATGCACACCATCTTACTGTAAACAGGTTTGCTAAGAAATACAATGGATTGTGAGGAGGAAGCGATCTCATTCAATCATTTTTTGGGTTATCATTTATTAGTACTTGTTTATGCACATGACTCATCAATAATATGTACTAATGTGTTCCCTCTGTTGACCAATTACAACAAAACCATTTCTTGTTGGCCTTCTTTTCTTTTTTATTTTTTATTTTTCTTTCAATTTCTTATGAAATTAGAAAAGAGAAAAGGTCACTTTCATTGATTAACGAACTGGCAGGTCAAAATTGTTGGCTACATATTTTATTTCATTTCAGGTAGATCATGAAACATGGCTCATCATCTATTGAATGCTTCTTACTTTTTTCTTCCTTGTTCATGAATGTTACCTTCCATGGCTAGAAGGATCTACCGGTACCTTCTGTTTTGCTTCTGTGCCTCTCACGTTTTGGCAGCAGACACACTGTACCAAGGTGGTGATTCCCTCAATTCTTCCAATACTCTAGTTTCCAAAAATGGGCTCTTCACTTTAGGATTCACGAGACTTGGCTCTGCCGAGTCGAATGCTAGGTACTTGGGAATATGGTACAACAATGACACAAGCCACCCTTTTTGGCTAGCCAACAGAGACAAACCCATATCAGACACTTCAGGGGTTCTTGCAATAGATGGATCAGGAAATATGAAACTCGCCTACTCTGGAGGTGATCCTGTTGAGTTCTATTCAAGTCAATCTTCTACAACCAATATAACAGCTATTTTAGAAGATTCAGGCAATTTTGTTCTCATAGATGAAAATTCTGGCAGCCAACAGGTCTTATGGCAAAGCTTTGACTTTCCTACTGACACATTCTTGCCTGGAATGAAGTTAGGGATCAACCATAGAACTGGCCAATCCTGGTCCCTCATGTCGTGGTTGAGCGACTTAGTCCCAACACCAGCTGGTGCTTTCACTTTTGAATGGGATACTAATGGAAAGGAGTTGGTCATTAAGCGGCGAGATGTAATTTATTGGACTAGTGGACCATCCAGGAGCAATACAAGTTTCGAAATTCCTTCTCTGGATCAAAGTTTTATAACAGTTTCTAACGCAGACGAGGATTACTTTATGTTCACAGTTTCTGCAAATCAATTTACTGCTCAGGGTCAAAGGAATTTTTCAATGTGGCAGTTGGAATATGATGGGAGCATAGCAGATCAACGTACTAGACGAACATATGGGGGCACAGCATGTAAAGGAAATAACACAGATGGTGGTTGCGAGAGGTGGTCAGGACCGGCATGCAGGAGCAATAGGAACAGTTTTGAATTGAGATCAGGTTCCTTTGTTAACACAGTTCCTAGGAAGTACGACGATAATTCTAGTCTTAGCATTAGTAATTGCAGGGACATCTGCTGGAAAGATTGTCAATGTGTTGGTGTTAGTACCATAGGCAATAATGCCAACAATACTGGATGCACGTTTTTTTATGGAAGCTTTACACAAGACCTGAGTGGAAATGCAATTCAATACCACATCATTGTTCAAGGCTCTTCAGGTTAGCTGTTCTTTCGTTTTCTGGTTATCAATTTATAACCCAACAATGTAATTAATTTTAAATAAATTCCCATTGGATGTAGGGAAAAGGAATTGGATATGGATTATTTCAGCTTTTGTGGGATTTGTTTTAATGATGGGGCTCGCGGGACTCTTGTGGTATCTGAGAAGGAGAAGACTTCGAGGTAACATTTTCTAAATAACAAACAAATTTACTGAATTTTTTTTTTTTGTGCTTTTATAAGCATTAAGACTTGTTGAATTCCGGGATTAGCTTACTTTATCATATCAATCTGAGCAGAGAAGTATCTCAATGAGTTGCTGACATTGGATTCAACGAACGATACGCTTGAACTCGAA